>WOYI010774532.1_pt1 | contig 20350 bp, 20 predicted proteins | sample 6423411 | NCBI WGS metagenome assembly WOYI01 (sample SAMN13441803, study PRJNA592873) | oil field metagenome | biome: oil field; feature: oil-well bore; material: oil-contaminated soil; isolation source: oil-contaminated soil from oil-well borehole | place: Germany: Wietze | collected 2016-10-18 ... | reverse complement strand
TCACTAGTGCTTTTTTATCACCAGTGGCATCAAGTGCGATGAGTCGGATGATATACCACTTATTATCTAGACGATCTAACTGATCATGCGTTTGTTTAATGACATGGGCATATTCACCGTTAGCTAAATAGTTGATGCTTTTCACAAAGTATTTAAATTTAGCTGGTATACGACGATTTTGATTTAGCAACACTTGATAATCGTTTATATTGGTAATCCCCGCAAGATAAATCAACATTTGCTGTCTTAATTCATTGATTTGCTTATAATAGCCTAAATACAGTAACTGCCGCTGATATTTTGGATAATTCATATGAAATGCTGCTGTGTTATCTGTATGAACAGCAGTGATTAAAATCATGCGATCACGATATAACTTGATGATATCATCGATGTTTTCCATATTAATCATAGCTAATATCTCATTCATTTCTTGATATCTTGCCTCATCGTATAATATACGACTAATCAAACAAATTAATATCGCAAACTCTTCGTCAGGCATGCTGCTTACGACCGATGTCACTTTCTGGTATGTTTCATATATTTCTTTCGTCTTATGATGAAGTACATAGACCCCGAATTGCAATAACAATGTCTGATAATCTGCTGGTATCTGTGCTATATCCACAAGGTTGACATTGATTTTTTGATCGTTTAGCATGGCTACAAGCAATTGCTTTTTAACTGTTTGATAATATGTATCATCTATCTCATCATCTTCATCGATATAAAAGCGTTGCCGCAATTGATCTACAAATAGATCATTAGGCACAATGATATTATTTTCTAGTTTCGATAAGTATGAAATACTGCATATATCTTTTGCCGCTTCTTCCAATGTCATATGCAGCTGTCGCCGTTTGAATTTGATGGCTGATCCAATCGGTAGATTCTCCTTTTTATCATTTCTTTTGCGTGCTGCTACTTTGAATCTGATCAAATTTAATTTCATACTGTAGTTTCCCCTATTCGTTCATTCAATTATCATTATTAAAAATATAATGTTTCAAAATCAATTGTGTTTTTGAAAAAAAGACATCATGGCGATGTCTTGATTGTTTTCCTAATAGGATCGGTACACATATCATACAATGGACAATGCTGGCATTTTGGTTTCTTGGCAAGACAATGATATCTACCAAAAAAGATAAATTGATGATGCACTTTTTGCCACATATCCTTGGGAATCTTACGATTGAGTTTTTGCTCAATCGTCAACACTGAATCGTTTTTATTCGCCAATCCCAATCGTACCGCAACTCTTGCTACATGTGTGTCAACAGCAAATGCCGGAATGCCAAATGCGTTGCTCAATACAACGTTTGCGGTTTTCCTACCAACGCCGGCTAAAGACTCTAACGCCTTTCTATCTGCAGGCACTTGACCTTGATGTCTCTCCACTAATTGTGCACTTAACGCTTTTAGATGTTTCGCCTTGTTTCGATAAAGACCGATTGAATGAAGTATCTGTTCCAAGTCTTCCGCTTTTTCTAATGCCTGTGCATCAGGATATTTAGCAAATAGCGCTGGTGTGACTCTATTCACACTCACATCGGTTGTTTGTGCAGACAACACCACAGCAACCAGTAGTTCAAAAGGATTTTGATGATTCAATTCTACCGTCGCATTGGGAAACATATCATCCAGTGTTTGCAATATGCGAATAATTTTTCCCGTCATTTCATTTTCTTAAAAATGGCATCCAATGTTTTTTCCGTGTCATCATCAATTTCAATCTTTGGCATTATTTGTTGGGTCAACAGCTGTTCAACATGTTTGACAGATACGCGATCGCCTGCTTGATCAATTGCTTTTTGAATCGCTTCATGCGTATATTCCTCTTGTTCATACCATGAACGAATCATCTCTAATTCGTAAGCTTTTAAAACACGGCCCATCCCTTGTTCAAATAATTTAATAGTCGATGAAATATCGTTAGCCACTTTTTCTCTAATCATTTCTTTTTCATCGTTACGAAAAAGTTCTTCAATGCGAACAAAGGTCAATTCCAAATCAAAAATCTCGCGTTCTTTACCATCTTTTTCTTCAAGATCAAGTGTAATAAAATGTTTTTTCAACAAAGACTCCACGTAACCACCAATTTCTGTTTTGCTGTATTCAAGTCGCCTCGAAAGTGCCGTTAAAGAAAAGGTGTTTCTTTTTTTAAAGATGGAAAAAAGTGCGACTAGCACAGTCACTTCTTGCATGCTTAAAGAAAGTTTCCGATATTCTTTTAGTAAAATGCGTTCGATTGAAAAATCATAATCATCATAAAGTCTCTTGAGTATCATAATTCCCTTTCTCTAAAGCGTCTTTCGCTGCATTCTGTTCTGCTTCCTTTTTTGTTTTGCCTAATCCTATACCCAAAATAATTTGTTGGTCTAACTTAACAGCAGCTTCAAATAATCGATGATGTGATGGTCCTTTTTGGCTGATGATATGATATGAAATATTACGCTTGTCGCCACCTTGAATGAATTCTTGAAGTGTTGATTTGTAATCCTTGAATACCCAAACATATTTTAAATTAGGAACGATAATCCGTTTGAACAATGATTCGGTTTTCTTAAAACCAAGATCGAGGAAAGTCGCCCCAAATAGTGCTTCAAACGCATCAGCAATCATCGCGTTATTCGCACCTTTTGCAAATTCACCTTTGCCTAATTTCAAATAATCCTTTAAATGAATTTTATCTGCATAAATGACAAGGGCTTCTTCACATACCGCTTGTGCACGGCGTTTGGTGAGTTCCCCTTCATCCGCCAAATCGAGACTATACAGGTAATCGCTCATCAGTAATTCAATCACAGCATCTCCTAAAAATTCCAATTTCTCATTCTTCTCAGTTTGATGTTCGTTCGCATAAGAGGCATGTGTTAAAGCTATTTCATATAGTGACACATCATTGACTTGTAACTTGAGCTGTTTGAGAAGTGATATCATGACGGATCTTCCTTTTTATTCAATGTTTCAGAGACAATGTTAATAACATCGGCTTCAACCATTTCTTTTGCCTGTCTAATGCCATTATAAAAACCATTAGCATCGGAAGAGCCATGCGCTTTGATAACGATACCGTTTAATCCCATGAGCAATGCGCCACCAATTTCTGATGCATCCATCCCTTTTTTGAATCGCTTCAATGCGCTATGCATAAATATAGCGCCAATCTTTCCCCCTAATGATGCTTTAATTTCGCGTTTAAGGATGGCTCCCAATCCCTTTGCTGCTCCTTCAATGGTTTTCATGACCATGTTTGCTGTAAATCCGTCGCTCAAAAAGACATCAGCGTCAGATGTTAAAATATCTTTGGTTTCCATATTGCCATAAAAGTTGATTTTAGAACTGTTTTGTAACAGTTTAAATGCTGCTTTATCAAGTTCTCTGCCTTTACCTTCTTCGGTTCCGATATTGAGTAAGGCAACTTGCGGATGCTCTCTTTTTAATATGCGATTAGCAACAATTGAAGCATAAATCGCAAAATCCAATAAATGCTCAGGTTTTGTATCTGTGTTTGCACCAGAATCCAACAAAATTCTACCTTTACCATCGACTGAAGGAATAATTGGTGCGATAGCGACACGTTGCATGTTTTTCATACGTCTCAATATGAAATGACCAGCGACAACCAATGCTTGTGTCGGTCCAGAACTGACAACCGCATCTGCTTTACCATCTTTGACGGCTTGCATCGCCATAAACATCGACATTTCTTTATTCGTGCGATACTGTTTGATTGGATCCTTTTCACCCATTGACAAATAATGAGGTGTATGCACAACGGATAAACGATCATGTTGCCGTAAATATGGTGCCATTAGATTTTCATCACCAAAAATGATGATTTCAATATCTTTAAATTTATCTAGGGCGATGAGTGTGCCGTTAACGATTTCTTTCGGTGCGAAATCTCCACCCATACCGTCCACTGCTATTCTAATCATATTATTAACCTCTTTTTTCTAAATACTGATTTTAGTATATCACACCTTCAATCAATTCTCGATGTGCCTTCTTAAATATTGATAGCGCTCATTGATCATGAAATCGGGTTGATTAAATAAAGATATGACATCGTTTCGTGCAATAACTAATATATGATAATCACTTGCTAAATCAAGAAAATCAAATGATAAATACCCCGACTGTTCAGTGCCAATGAAATCACCAGGACCTCTCGCTTTTAAATCATATGCCGACAATATAAAACCATCGTTGGTTTGCGTCATCAATTCGAGCCGTTCCAAATCAGATTTCTCGCTCACGAGATAGCATGTACTCTGTAGGTTGCCACGGCCGACTCTACCTCTTAATTGATGTAGCTGTGCAAGGCCAAACTGGTGTGCAGAGAATATGACCATCAAAGTGGCACTCGGTATGTCAATACCCACTTCAATCATCGACGTTGCTAGCATGATACTACCAGGTGTGTTTTTGAAAAGCGTCATCTCATCCTCTTGTTCATCTTTCGATTGTTGACCATGAAGAATAAACTGCGGACAATCAATCGTTTGCAAGCGTTTTGAAACCGTATTGATATTATCTGTTTGAAGGTCGCTTGATATCGCTGGAACAACAACGAAGACATGTTCATTTTTAGCAACTGTTTCAACAATTTTTTTCATTGCTTTTTGTTCATCCTTTTGATTAATCAACTGAGTGATGACAGGTTTGCGCATGCTAGGTTTCTCTTTGATTGTTGAAACATTTGATTCACCAAAAGACACCATAGCAAGCGTTCTAGGAATAGGTGTTGCTGTTAAATACAAAACATCCTTTGTATAACTTTTATCGATGAGTGTTTGTCTCGCATCCACACCAAATTTATGCTGTTCATCAATAATGACAAATCCTAAATTTTTAAATTGAACATCGGATTCAATCACGGCATGTGTACCTATAATGATGTCATATTCACCATGGCTAATCGCCTTTTTCATCGCTTCTTTATTTTTTGTCTTTTGGCTTAATAATGCAATATTCAGATTTTTCAAAATGGTTTTAAATAAGTCGTAATGCTGCTTGGCTAACAGCGATGTTGGTGCCATCAACGCAACCTGTTCTTTAGCTGTAACCACGGCATATGCCGCTATTAAACTAATAATGGTTTTCCCTGATCCGACATCACCTTGCAATAATCTTATGCTAGAAATATTGCGTTTAAAATCTCTAAAAATATCATTGGTTGCTTTTTTTTGATCAGCTGTCAATTCATACGGAAGATCACGAATCAACGCTTTTGTTTTATCCAAGTCATACGCTTTGGGTGGTCTTTTATGTCTTACTCTTTCTTTCGCAACAAGCTGCAGTTGTAAGAAAAATGCTTCTTCATATTTAAACCGTCTTTCCGCTTTTTCAATGTCACTAAAATGTTCGGGTAGGTGTAACATTTTGTAAGCATCTCTTCTGCTGCTCAAGTGATTTTTTTTAACGAATTCATTCGGGATGTTTTCAAAGATGTCCACCTGGTCTTCATCAAATATTTTTTTCACAAGGTTTTGAATCGTCCGGTCATAAACTTCATCAATTTTATAGATAGGTTTAATCGGCATTTGTCCATTCACTTTAGCAACATAACTCGCAATGATTTTATGTTGATAAAGATGATAAACACCCTTTACGATCACGTTCATATTTTCTGATAACTGCTTGATTAAATATTTTCTATTGAATGCAACAACTTCAATGATTTCATTCATAACTTTTATCTTGAATGTTGTGACATGAACTTTGCCGAACGGATTTTCTATAAGCTTAGAAATCACTACGCCCTGCACCGTCAATTTTTCCATATTTTTAGCAAGCGACAATGATCTAACGGTAAAATCCTCGTACCCACGTGGATAATGTAAAACAAGGTCATATGTCGACCAAATATTTTGCTTATTAAATTGATGTAGAAGTGTAGGTCCAACACCTTTGACTTCATCAAGTTTTACTATCATTTATATTCACCAATTCCATTATATAAGAAAACTGTTTATTGGCCAATACAATGTGGCGCATGATTACATCAAATCATACGCCACTCATCTACGAAAAATCAACCATTTACTTTCGCTTGTAACATTAGATCCGCCAAAACGATGGCAATCGCATTTTCTAAAACGACACCGATTCTCCTTATAATTGCAACATCATGTCTACCACCAATTTCTAATTGACTTAGCTCATGTTGTATAAAATCATATGTTGTTTGTGTTTTTTGAATGCTTGATGTTGGTTTAACCAAAACTTTAATAACGAGATCATTACCATTAGAAATGCCGCCACTGACACCACCGCTATGATTAGTCTTTGTTAGACCTCTTTCATTGATGAACACATCATTCCATGCTGATCCAAGTCTGTCTGCGGCTTCAAATCCCGCACCAAATGATACGCCTTTAACAGCTGGAATGCTCATCACCATTTTGGCAATTTCAGCATCTAACTTTCCAAAGAATGGCTCACCCAAACCAACGGGAACATCTTTAACAACAACCTTAATAATACCCCCGACAGAATCTCCCATCTTTGCGATTTCAGTTAAATACACATCGAGATGTGATAAATCTGTCAGTTCACCAACACGAATCATTTCACTAGATATATCATAAGGAATCATCATTTTTGCTAAACTGCCCGCAGCAACCAATGCTGCCGTTAATCTACCAGAGAAGCGTCCACCCCCACGGTAATCTTGAAACCCTTTATATTTAATATGAGAAACAAAATCCGCATGTCCGGGACGTGGTTGATGAACTAGCTTATCATAGTCTTTTGATTTAATGTTTTTATTTTCTATCATAAGATGAATAGGAGATCCCGTTGCTTTACCATTGAAAACACCTGATGTGATTTTGAAAGTATCGTCTTCTTTTCTCGCTGTTGTGCCGATCGCGCCAGGCTTTCTTCTTTCCAAATCCGCATCAATCAACGCTTCATCAATGACAGTACCCGGAATCATACCATCAACCACAACACCGATAGCCTCTTGATGTGATTCACCGTATAATGTTACTTGAAATAACTTCCCATAACTATTCATGATCGAGCACCTTCTTTATTTCTTTGATTAGTTTTGACTTTACTTTAATCGTTTGATTCAACCAATCCATTTCGCTATATATCGCTTGAATAATCAGCATATCCATCCCTCCAACGCCTTTTTTAGCATGTTTGACGAGATTTGTTTCTCTTGGATTATAAATCAAATCAATGACCGTCTTGTGTTTCACTATATCTAAATTAATCGGACTTTCATCCGCATTTGGATATGTTCCAACGGGGGTTGCGTTGACAATGATGTCCACATCATCCGGATCAATAGATTGATAACCGATGACACGTGGAAATATCTCCGATAAATTGGGTGTTCGTGAAACAACTGTGACCACGGATTTTAAATCTTTTAATACGGTATATACAGCTTTTGCTGCACCGCCAGTACCAAGTATGTAAACATGTTTGTTTTTGACATGGATTTTATTTAGTTTAAGTAATCCTTTGAATCCTTCATAATCCGTATTATCACCGATAACAAATCCATGATGATCATATATCGTATTGACTGCTCCGATCCGTTTAGCATTTTCAGTTAGTCTATCGACATATTTTAAGGCGTCTTCCTTATATGGCGTTGTTATATTGAATCCATGATAATTACCTGTTTTTAGTTCGTGTATCAGTGATGGTAGATCATCCCGATTGACATCGAGAATCTCATACCTAAAAGGTATATTCAGTTGTCGCGCCATAAATTGGTGAATGATAGGAGATTTTGAATAACTAATTTTATGGCCAATCAGACCAAATGTCATCATTTTTGAATCTCCTTAGACAAGCGCATGATTTCTTTGATGAACGCATGATAATAAGGCCATAGTTCCTCATCATTAAGTATTTGGCGTAGGCGCTGATAAATGTTTTGTTCGCGCTTTTCATCGTAAACAGGTAATCCTTGTCCTTTTTTAGCATTGCCAATCGCTTTTGAAAAAGTCATTCTTAATTTAAACAAATCAAGCATTTGTTCATCAATTTCATTGATTTTTGTTCTTAACTCTTCAATCGTCATTTGATGTCGCCTCCCAGTGATTCATAATCCACAAAAAATGTTGGGTATGATTTATTGACCGCTGATGCCCCGACTATCGTAATCGGTCCATCAGCCAATATTGCAGCAACCGCTATTGACATCGCAATGCGGTGATCATCATAAGCATTGAGTGTTTGATGACCTTTGAAAATCGGTTGTCCAATGATTGTGAGATGATGATCATCAACGTTAATATCAACTCCTAATTTAGTTAATATATCAATCATTGCTGCTAAACGATCAGATTCTTTGAGACGCAATCTTTCAACGTTTTTAAAAAACGTTTTTCCTTCTGATCGCGCTGCTAATACCATGAGAATTGGTCCTAAATCAGGGATGTCTTTTAAATCAATGGTAGCACCTATAGTCTGCGATGGATAAACCTTATAACCATCTGTTGTAACGTCGATGTCCGCACCCATTTTTTTGACAATATCAATGATGGCTTTATCTCCTTGCAAACTATGGTGCAAAAGGTTTTTTAGTGTAATCGGTGCTTTTCCAATCAATCCGGCTACAATCCAAAATGCAGCCTGAGAATAATCACCTTCTACGACAACATCTTGTGGTACATAACGTTGACTACCTTTGATATAGTAATAGTTTTCTACATTTAAAATATGGATACCAAATCGTTTTAACACCGCCAATGTCAGATCGACATATCCCTTTGATGCTAATGGTGTTAACAATTCAATGACAGAATCCTCTCGCCTCAAGGGTAATGCAAATAATAAACCTGATATGAATTGCGAACTCACGTTGCCATGGATGGGATAATGACCCCCTTTAATCTTTCCTTTTAGCGTTAGCGGCAATTGATTAATCTGATCATGTTTGAATGTGACTGTAGATGCAAATAACGTTTCATATTCATCTAGTGGACGTTTTGCTAATCGTCCTTCACCATAAATCGTAATTTCATGATCATCCAATAAATAAAGCGGAATCATAAAACGCAAAGTAGATCCTGATTCTTTCACGTTGATTGCTGATTTAATGATTTCTTTTTTACCGCCAAAAACAAAATCTTTATGAAAAACAACACCAAAAGCTTCCAAAGCGGTTTTGGTTGCGTTAATATCATCGGCATCCAGTACTTTTTCAACACGACTCTTACCATCAGCAAGCCCCGCAGCAATCAAATAGCGGTGAGACATCGATTTGGATGAGATGACATCTATTTCACCGGATAATGGTTTAGGCGTGATGATGATATTCATAAAATATCATCCTTTTGAAGGATCTTGATGACTGGCTTACCAATCGCTTCCAGTAATATAAAATGAAAGCCATCAGCTGTGTTTTTCTTATCGGTTAAAATATCAGTAACAAAGCGGTCCTTCGTCATTACAGGATCCGAAATGAGTTGCCACGACGATAATGTTCCCTTCACTTCATCATATAAAGATGCTGGTGTGATGTTCAGTTTATTTCCGATTTCAATTGCGATGATCATGCCATAGCTGATAGCCTCACCATGTTTGAACCGTTCGTAGTTGAAATGTTTTTCAATGGCATGACCAAATGTATGACCAAAATTTAAAAACATGCGTTCTTTTTTATCGAACGGATCGCTATCAACTAAGGCTTTTTTGACGTTAATCGCGGCTTTTAAGTGCATGCTATTCAGTTCAATCGGTCTTCTCACTTGGGCATATAATGTCGGATTACCAATCAATCCTGCTTTTATGACTTCTGCAATACCATTTCGATATTCACGAGGACTTAAGGTTTGAAGAAAATCCATATCAATCAAAACAATTTTAGGTGAATAGAAAGCGCCAACTAAATTTTTACCTTCTGGTAAATCAATGCCTGTTTTCCCACCGATAGATGAATCCACCATTGAAAGCAATGTTGTTGGTATTTGGATAAATGGTACACCACGATATATAGATGCCGCGACAAATCCTGCTAAATCACCTACAACACCACCGCCTAATGCGACAATCATATGTTCCCTTTTCAAACCTTTTGCAATCAAATCTGAAATGACATGCAGATACATATCAAACGCTTTTGATTTTTCACCCGGTGGAATCACCGTGAATGAAACATTAAAATCAGATAGCGCTTTTTTGACTTTATTTTCATAGTGTGAAAAAACGTTCTCATCGGTGATGACAAACAATTGATCATGCGAATATATAGATTTGATGTGTTTATTAAATTGATTCAGTTTTTCAAATACGATATGATATTTTTTCATCGGAATTTGCATCGAATGTTTTCCTCTTTTCAGTTGCTTTTTCCATGTAATCAATCAGTGCTTTCTTATCGTTATTTTTGATCATGTCTTTGACATAATCTAGTTCTTTTTCGAAATTTTTAATTTGTTGCAGTAAAGCTGTTTTATTTTCATCAAAAAGTTCACTCCACATCACTGCATTAATCTTGGCGATACGCGTCAAATCACGATACGAATCTCCAGTTGCTTCCCTCGTCTCTTTGAATGTATCAGCGTTGACTAAACTAATCGCTAAAACATGCGTCAATTGACTCGTAAAAGCAACCAGTTCATCGTGTGTTTTCGCATCCACAACGATAACCCGTCCAAATCGCAGATCAGCAGCGATTGATCTCAAGACCATTTCATCTTCTGGCTTGCTTCTTTCCCCTTTAACGATGATAAAATTCGCACCGATAAAGATATTCGCATCTTTCGCTGTGTAGCCACTTGTCTCTTTACCGGCCATCGGATGATGAGACGTGTAGCTGATCCCCGCGGGGAGAACTTTCTCAATTTCCGGAATCATCCACTGCTTAGTACCACTCACATCCGTCACAATTTGTCCCGCACGAAATAGTGCTTTGTGATCTTTCACAAATGCGATGTTGTGTTTAGGATACAAACCCAAAATGACAAGATCAGCTTCGTTTAATTTAGATAAATCGTTATCCACTTCGACAATACCTTCATTAATAGCATCACTTACACGTTGTTCGGTTCTATTCCATGCATAGATCGTATGTTTTTTTGATAAGCCTTCAGCATAAGATGCGCCGATTAGCCCCAAGCCTACGATAAATATTTTCATTGGACATCCTTCCCTGTCACAGCCGCAATATTTTGTAGTTTTTTCACCATATTTTCATACTTTTTAGGTTTTAATGATTGCGCACCATCCGAAAGCGCATGTTCTGGATCATGATGTACTTCAACGATTAAGCCATGTGACCCCACTGCTAATGCTGCTAAAGATAAATTTTCAATCATTTCCCAACGACCCGCAGCGTGTGAGGGATCAACGATCACTGGCAAGTGCGACAATTCTTTGACTGCTAATACTGAACTAATATCTAATGTGTTTCTCGTGTAATTTTCAAAAGTTCTAATCCCTCTTTCACATAAGATGATTTGATCGTTACCAGATGCCATAATATATTCAGCAGACATCAGCCATTCTTCGATGGTCGATGACAACCCTCGTTTTAACAAAATCGGTTTATCTGTTTTCCCTAACATTTTCAACAAATCGAAGTTTTGCATGTTCCTCGCACCGATTTGAATGATATCGACATATTGATTGAATTCATGAAGTAAGTTGGGTGTCATCATTTCACTAACAACTAACATACCGAATTCATCAGCTACTTTTCTTAGTAGTTTCAACCCATCTAATCCCATACCTTGGAAAGAATAAGGTGACGTTCTTGGTTTGTAAGCACCACCACGCAATATTTTAGTTCCTGTTTTGCTCACAGCTTTGGCAATCGTTCTTAATTGCGCTTCTGATTCAACCGAACAAGGACCCGCCATGAGTGTAAAGTGATCACCACCAATTTTTAATCCGTTTGGTAATTCTATGATGGTATCCTTCGGATGAAACGATCTACTAGCCTTTTTAAACGGTGTCGAGACACGTGTGACATCACCAACACCTTCAAATGCATATAAATCAAAAGGTTCGATTTGAGTCGTATCACCGATAATCCCAAAAATCGTCACTTGTTCGCTGCTGACATCTTTAATTTCCAACCCTTTTGATTCTAAAAAATCAACCACTTTCTTATATTGATTTTTGCTTGAACCCTTTTTCATCTTAATAATCATGTGATCATCTCCTTTGATGTTTAAAAAATAAAAAACCCCGAGAAACAACCTCGAGGATAATTTTTAATCGCATCGGCTGTTCCCTTTACTTCACTCAAAAAGGAATGCCCTACATTCCTTAATTATCTAAAGTAATAATATGTGTAAGAAACAGTCTGATATGTTAACATGGAAAATTCACCTTTCCTGTTTGATATAATCGTATCACAAACCCCTAAAAAACTCAATAAAAAAAATTGCTAACAGGTATTGTGTTTTACACAGTAATGTGATATTCTAGTAGTGTGTAATACACAATAAGGAGGCTGAATATGAATACACAATTTAAAAAAGGCATTGTTGAGATGTGTGTATTAAGTCTCATGGAAAACAAAGATCTTTATGGTTTTGAAGTCATCGAATCATTAGCAACCGCGATCGATGTCAATGAAAATACCGTTTATCCAATCCTGCGTAGACTCACCGCTCAACAGTTATTTTCAACTTATGTCGAGCAAACTTCACTCGGTGCACCTAGGAAGTATTATCACTTAACTGATTTGGGAAAAGAAAAGCTTAATGAATATCGAAAAGAATGGCAATCATTCTTGAATGGTGTCAGTAAAATTTTAGGAGGTAACCACTTATGAAACAAGATTATATCGAACAATTAGAAAGCAGTATGCGTCACCATCACGTTCTCGATGCTGATATAGATGATGTACTAACCGACTACCGTGGTTTATATGATGATGCCCTCGATCGCGGTATGTCCGATGAAGAAATTGTTCAGTTGCTCGGAAATCCAGATGATGTCGTCAAAGAATTGTTAGATACGCTTCAAGTAAGGAACTTCAACGAGGTTAGAAGAAAAAACAATAAACTCGTTGCTTTATCCCCATTTCTTGCTGTCATCACCTTTATGTTATTAGGTTTTTTAGGCGATATGTGGCATCCCGGTTGGTTAGTATTCCTATTCATACCGATGATAGGTATTCTAGGAAACGTCAATAAAAAAGAAAAGTTTGTGGCTTTATCGCCATTCTTTGCAGTGATTATCTTTATTTTCCTTGGTATGGCTTATAACTTGTGGCATCCCAGTTGGCTTGTATTCATAATCGTTCCTATTGCTGGCATCTTAACTGGTACAAAGCGTAAAGACATCCTCATCAGTGTCATGCCGTTTCTCGCATTCATTGCCTTTATCCTACTAGGAACTTATTTGGATGCTTGGTTGTGGTCCTGGTTATTTTTCATTTTGATTCCGTTAGTTAGCACCTTTTACAGTAAAAAAACGCTTGATAAACTTTTATTAGTTCCTTCTTTATTAATGGCTGTTGGTTTTTATTTATTCATGTATCTAAGATATGATAAACCAGATATTGGCTTAATTGGTTTTGCGTTACCCGTAGTGATTGCTATCATCTTAGGAAAGATCAAATTTGCAATATCTGAAATACCATTGAATTTCAAAACCGTTACGCACGCAATAATTTTTGTCTGTTGTTTAGCGGCATTCCTCGTTGTGGGTATACGCGTTGATGATGCGTGGGGATGGGCTTGGATGATTTTATTACTCTTCCCAATCACATCCATATTAATAAGTAGAAAAAACGTTAGATTGACGACACTGATGCCTTTCATATCGGTTATTATCTTTTTCTCAATTGGTTATTTCTTTGAATTGTGGTATATCTCATGGATGGCATTCTTATTGATTCCAATGGTGAGTATATTAGAAAACAATCATGATGAATAGATGAATAAAAAAAGTGGTTTCCACGTTCGGAAACCACTTTTTTACGCTTTGATTTCAATATAGCCAAGACCTAAAGCTTTCGGTCCGGTATGCGCACCGACAACCGGTGTAAGATACGTAATCACAACATCACGTTCTGGAAAGACTTTTTTAACTTCGTCCTTGAACCATTTTGCATACCCATCAGCATGTGCATGTGAAATGAATGTGATCACTTGTTTGTCTTTTGTTTCTTCAATATACTTTTCCAACACACGTTGATGTGCTTTTTTAGTTGTTCTGATTTTTTCGACCGTTTCAACTTTACCTTCGGTACTAATTGTTAGCATCGGTTTTAGCTGCAGCATCGTTCCTAAAGTCCCTTGAAGTTTTGACAAACGACCGTTTTTAACCAAATATAGTAATGTATCAACAGCAAAATACATATGTTGGTGGTCTCTAATATATTCAATCACAGGCAATATTTCCGCCACTGATTTACCCTCTTCGGCTAAACGATGCGCCTCCAAAGCCATGTATGTTTCTGGATAAGCTAACGTTGTTGAATCAAATGCTGTCACCTTGATTTTTACTTCTTTAGCTGCCTGTTTTACAGCTTCGAAAAGACCTGAAAGGTTTGATGAAATCGTAATGACTAATGCCTCATCATAGCCTTGATTTTCCAGTGTTTCAAAATATTCAATCATCTTGCCGATAGGAACATAACTTGTCTTTGGAATGTCATCTGGATGATCTGTAATTCTTTTGTAAAATGTTTTGGCATCCATACCAACATAATCATCATACGTTTCATCACCAAAGTGAATCACAGAGCGCAAAATCGTGATATCTTTTGGATATTCTAAATAATCTAGTCCCGAGTTACTACAAACCAAAACTGCGACTTTTGACATCGTAAAGCCTCCTATTTTTCTTTATTTAAACGCTGTAGCTCATCTCTAATTTCAGTGAGCAGCTTAATATCTTTGGGTATTTCAATCGCTTGCGGTTCTTTAGGTTTACTTTCTTTTTCAACTCTCTCGTTAAATTGTTTTCGACGGATGATCAGTGTCACAACCAAATAAATAGAGAATGCGATAATTAGAAAATTGACAATGGCTTGAATAAACGCACCATATCTAATTTCAGAACCGTTCAAAAGCCATATGAGATTTCTAAAATCAGATTCACCCGCAATACTTGCAAATAGTGGCATAATGATATCGTTAACCAGTGAATTTACAATCTCTTTAAAAGCAACACCGATAATAAATGCAATCGCTAAATCAATCACATTACCTTTTGCAATAAACGCTTTGAACCCTTCGAAAAAAACCTTGACACGCTTCATAAAACTTTTCTCCCAAAACAATTTTAATATATTTCTATCATATCACAAATTGAAGTGGAAAGGTAAAGGGGTGTCACCTTAGATTAGTTTTTTCAGTTTTCTAAAATCATCGATGGTTTCAAACTTTGTCAATCGCGATGGATGTTGATGTCCTTTTATAAAGCATATGAACCGTATACCAAGACTATCAGCGACATCACCATCATGAATCGTATCACCGATCATCACAGCATCCTTCGGATCGATATGATGTGATACCATATATGTATTTCCAATACCAATCTTACCACTTGCATGAACATTGTCAGTTCCTAATATTTCATCAAACAAATCCGCGATATCATAGTATGCCAACTGTTTTTTTAAATTATTTTTTTCAGATGCTGAAAGAACGACATTCCGATAACCTTGAGTCTTGAAATACGTAATCATATCAACCACATGATCATGAAGTTTTGCTTGCATAGCACGCGCCATATATAATTCTATAAATCTTTTTGATAAGTCTTCAAAAGGTGTTTTTTTAAAATCATATACTTTCTCATAATAGTCTCTGACAGGAAATGTGAAGATTTGCAAATATGCTTCAAAACTGACAGTTGGTCTACCTACTTCTTCAAGCATATCTACAAGAATTTCGTACACCAAATAAGCATCATCTAAAATCGTGCCATTGAAATCCCAAAAAATCGTTTTTGTCATGTAATCACCTACTTATGATAAGGATGGTTTTTTAGAATCATAAAACCGCGATAAATCTGTTCAATCAACATTAATCTCATGAGTTGATGTGGAAATGTCATATCCGAAAACGAGATACGTTTATTTGCACGAGCATCCACGGACACGTCAAGGCCATAGGAACCACCAATGACAAATACAATATCGCCTTGTGTATATATTTGTGCATGGTCTATCATCTTTGCAAACCCTTCACTATTCAACTTTTCACCTTTGATGGCTAAAACAATCACATCGTCTAAAGGCTTGATTTTTGCTAAAATACGTTCGCCTTCTTTTGCTATACCTTGCTTAGTTGATTCATCTTTAACTTCTAAAACTTCTATAGTTGTTGGTATTTGCTTCATATAGTAAGCAATCCCTGTCTTCAAATAGGCCTGATTGAGTTTACCAACTGCAATAATTTTTATCATAGAATCATCTTTGGTAACCCTTCTTTTGACGCATAAAATATATCGACTTTAGTCGGATCATCAAAGGCGTTCACAATCGCTTCCTCAATGGCTAAAACCGAGTTGCAATCTTCTGAAATATGCGAGACAATCCATTTCGCTCTTTTGGTTTTAATGAATGTATTCATCAACCATGCAGCATCATCATTAGATAAATGTCCACGCTCTGACAAAATTCTTTTTTTTAATAAGAAAGGACGGGGTGAATTCATGAGCATTGCGGGATGATGGTTGGCTTCAAGAATATATAAATCAGCATCGGTCAATAATGGATAATAGGATTCATCAACATAACCAGTATCGTTTAAAACAACAATTTTCTTTTCACGTTCAAGCACATAGGCGACTGGTTCATTCGCATCATGGGATACTATAAAAGGTGAAATTTGGATATCTTCAATCAGAAACGGATGATCTCCTTTAATGATTTGAAATGTACCAATGATTGCTTTTACATCATCTTTTAACCCATCGTATGTCCCTTGTGTCATGTATATACACTTAATATGATGATGTTTTAAAAGCATTTTAAGTCCCATCGTATGGTCTTGGTGTTCATGCGTTAATAAAAGCGCATCAACGTCATCAAGTGATTCTTCATAAGAAGCCATCTTGAGTTGCATCCGACGATAACTGATACCCACATCAATCATCAATCGAATATGGCCTACTTTTAAGTAGGTCATATTTCCTTTAGAACCACTTGCCAAAATAAAGACTTCCAAATCAATCACCTCTCTTTATATTATCACAAAAATGTGTGATATTAACAAATCAACTGAAAGTGGTTGCAATACCCTCTTAAAAATGCTATATTATAAATGCTTGTATGAAATACAAATAAGGAGTGAACACAATGAATTTTAACAAAATGTTAAGAAAGTTTGCCATACTGTTATTAGCGTTAGCAAGCGTTCTTACACTGGCAGCATGTACAAACACCGAGAACTATCCACAAGGAAGTCTTGGTGATACTGAATACGCGTCATTCGGTGATTTTACTGTTACAGAAGCCGATTTATACAACCAATTGCGTCTCCAAGCAGCCAATGTACTTGTTGACAAAATTGAAAAAATAATGTTTGAATCAGAAATCGCTGAAGCAACATCATTACTCGAGCAGGGCGATCAAGATACACTTGATTATTTTTATGAAACAATTAACAAAGCTATCTATGGTACACCTTCTTCTATTGGCTATTCAGTTGATGTTACCGATCACGACGACTTAATGACATTTTATAATGATAAACCAGAATTATATGCCCGTGCTCTTGAAATTTATGCTGATTCACTATACTTAACTGATAACTCTTTAGATATCGATGCATTTATTTCTGCTATGAAAAATCTTGTGGATCCATTTGCTGGTTATGAAGATATTGACGTATTGTTTGATACATACATTCTCAATGTGGCAAAAAGGATTTATGCAAAAGGTGTGCTGGCTGACGAAATTGTCGATGAAAACAACACAAACTACGTTGAAGAATCAGATGTCGTTGCTTATTATAAAAACAATGAAGAAGGGCGATACGATATCAATGCACTTGTCATCCGTTTTCTCAATTTAAATGAAGCGAATGCTGCACTTTATGAAGTTGGCATTAAATCAGATTCAAAAGGTAACTGGTATGCCATTCCAGATATTAGAATTCTTCCTGGAAACCCTGGCTATATTGATTTGACTGACACAGCTAACTATCAATATATCGTTAATCTTCTCAGTGGTTTGAATTTAATATCTAAACTTGGCACAGGTTTGACTGAACGTCAAAATCTTTCGCAATCAGACTATGAAGCTTATTATAAAGCTTACACCATCAGCAATACACGTGAAGATGGTATTCGTGATACTGAAAATTTATTAAGCACTCCAGAAGTTAAACAAAAGTTTGTCGATATCTACAATTTACTAAACCCCACAGCAACAATTCAAATTGATGGTACAGGCGATGTGGTTGGCGATAGCGACACCGCTTACTCATCTTTATATACATATGATGATTTATCAAAACTAGATGCAGCGCTAAGAGGTCATATTTATAATACGTTGACCGCTGAAGCACTCATGGATGATCCAAACGATACGACTGGATCTTCACCTTATTCTTCGCGCGTGCAAACAGGTAGCAGTTATCGCTTCTTAGCATTTAAACTTAACGATGATTCAGCATCACAAGAAAACATCTTAGTTGAAGATCCAGATCATGCAGATGTTAAAATCTTTGGCGATTCTACAGAAGCACAAGCTAAATATGAAGAATTACGGACTAAAATCATTGAAAACAAATTGACACCAACTTATATTTCAAATAAAGTTAGTGCGTTATATGAAGATTTCAGCATTGATATCTATGATTCAATTATCCGTATCATTTACAGTCAAACACATGATTATACCGGCACTGAAAAAGGAGTCGCAGGCGATAATGTTGCGAAAATCAATGATACCTATATTACAGTAGATGAGATGTACACACAATTAGAAAAAGCTTATGGTATCAACTTAGCTTATGATCTTCTAATCAATATGGTTTTATCCGATTCAGATCAATACACGATTGATAGTGACACGTTAAAAGATTACAAAACACAATTTGAAACGATCATGTCAAACTTCACTGCAGACAGTTATGCACCGACTTATCCAGCTCAAATGGGTCGTCAAGCATTCTTGCTTGTCGCATTCGGTGCACAGACAAATGCTGAGGCAGTCAATCAACTTTATGTTTATCCTGACTTAAGACAACAATATATCGACGATATTGAAAATCATTATGACAGCACGAATGCATCGATTTATGAAAAATTTGCACAGCTTGCTGGTAAACAATATGATTATGAAAAAGGTATCAATGTCAGCCACTTGCTCATCTATGTGGACCAAGATGCTAACGGTTCACCAGATGATCCCGCTAAGTATTTGAATGATTTATCACCATCAGCGCGTTTAGCTGTACAGCAAGGTGTTGTTGATCTCATTAACTACATTTATGATCATGTTGGTGATTATACCAGCCTGTCAGCCGGCTTAACCGCATTAGCCTCAAGCTACGAAAATTCTATTCGTATTGAACAAGGTCGTTATGATAGTTTACCTTATGAAGTCATTGATGAAGATGTTTGGGCACCATTCCGCCGCTTGGGTTTAAATGTGAAATATGAAACCATTTCTTCAAAAATTACAAACAAATCAAATATAATGACAGGTTCTTCTATCCTTGACGAAGTGTTCTATGATCACGCAATCGAATTATATGATCAACTTGTTGATATCAAAGATGATGATGGTGTTCTTCCTTATTTAGATATGTATGAACAAAACATCCTATCTATCGATGATATTACTGATTCAGACTTAAATGATGATACAACGTGGGAACTTAATCTACAATCAAGTTTCGGCTGGCACTTTATGCTCGTTACATCAATTGATGATCAAAAAAGTGCAATGCTCAGTGCCGTCAATGAAGATTATGTTGTAACGCTTGATGATGACTCAACCATTGATCTTTACAATGAATCAAGTGATAAACTCACAGCCAATCAAATCGAATATTATTTAAAGAGTCAAGAAGCAGATGAAGCATTTAGTTTTGATAATGATGTCCAAGCAGCGCTGACAACTTATTTCTCACCAGTACTCACCATTTATGAAAACACTTATATGCAACGCGAACTCATCTTCAAATTACTGGATGGTTCCACATTTGCAAATGCGACAGGCACAGCGCGCGTAGCAGCGATCAGAGCAATTAACAAACGCCAAATGACTAGTTATCTACTCTCAACAACCGGTGGTGTTTATGATCAAAACTATGCTAATCTATATGCTGATTGGTTTACAATCCTTGAAGGTTAAATTTTAAATATTAAGTTTACAGGCGGAAACAACAAAATGTTTCTGCCTTTTTTTATCGAAATGCACCAACAGCTCTTTGTAAATATG
>WOYI010192621.1_pt1 | contig 20374 bp, 20 predicted proteins | sample 6423411 | NCBI WGS metagenome assembly WOYI01 (sample SAMN13441803, study PRJNA592873) | oil field metagenome | biome: oil field; feature: oil-well bore; material: oil-contaminated soil; isolation source: oil-contaminated soil from oil-well borehole | place: Germany: Wietze | collected 2016-10-18 ... | reverse complement strand
TGTTCCTCGGCACGGCGCTGTTCATCCTGCCGATGATGGCACGCGGATGGGTGCTCAGCCGGCTCGAAGGGTTCTTCCTCGTCACGGCGTACGTGGTCTACGTGACCTCGCTCGTGGCATAAGATCCGATGTCGGCCGCGAGGCAGGCGGACCGCGACCGATCGGGTATAGGACAGATGGGTCTCTGACGTCGACTGGGGGCGCGACATGAGCGCAGCCGACAAGACTGGACATGCAAGGCGGGCGACCACCGATGACGAACAGGAGGTGCGCGAACGCACCGCCATCGACGTCTCTGTTGTGCACGGAGCCATACTGGGGGAAGGCGAGGCTGAGCTCGCCCGCCATCCGCGCGCGCTTGCCTGGTCAGGTCTGGCTGCCGGCATTTCTATGGGTATAACCCTGCTCGCGCAGGGTCTGCTGCTTGCCTACCTGCCCCAGGAGCCCTGGGCCCCGCTCATCTACCGCCTCGGCTATCCGCTCGGTTTCCTCGCGGTCATTCTGGGGCGACAGCAGTTGTTCACCGAGAACACGCTCACAACCGTCCTACCTGTCACGCATGAGCGGACAGTGTCGATCTTCCTGCGTATGCTCAGATTGTGGGCGATCGTTCTCACAACCAACCTGCTTGGTGCCGCCGCGTTCGCGTTCGCCGTCGGCCGGATCGACCTCGTCCCGGCGTATGTGAGAGACGCTTTCCTGGAGCTCGCGCTCGAGGCGACCGGTCACCCCTTCTGGCCCACCCTCGCCGGTGCTGTGATCGCAGGATGGCTGATAGCTCTGCTCGTATGGCTGCTACCCGGCGCAGCCGGTGAATCGAAGGTCTCGGTCATAGTCCTGTTCACCTACTTCATCGGCCTCGGGGGATTCGCCCACATCGTGGCAGGATCCGCCGAGGTACTCTACGGCGTGGCCGCTGGTGTACTGAGCTGGTCAGACTACTGGCTGGGCTTCTTCGCTCCGGCTCTTCTTGGCAACGTCGTCGGTGGCGTCGTCTTCGTCACGATGCTGAACCACGGGCAAGTGGTGGCCGGAACGCGGTCGTGAAACGGTGCGTCGCCGTCGCCCACGCGCGCGTGGCTTGCGGAGGATGAGAGCCGTGGCACTTGATGAGTACCGGACGAATCGTGACCTCCGCCTCGAGGTGAACGGCGTACTGAAGTCGTGGGATGTGGCGAAAAGCCCCTCGACCGACCCGCACGCCAAGCGCTTGGAGGTGATGAGCGAGGACCACCCCTCGACCACGCACGGTTCGAGGGGGTCATGCCCGAAGGCGAGCGCACAGACAGTGGCAGTCAAGGTGCTTGATCCAGCCGAGGTCGTCGATGAGCGATGCATCGCCTATCGGTCGGGTGACGCGATCCGTCTCATGTCTCGCAACGAGAATGAGATCGGCGGTCAATACCCTGAGATCATCGAGGCTCTTGAGGCACAACCGGAGCGAGAGTTCATCATCGCTGGTGAGATCGTCGCGTTCTCTGGTGGCGTTACAAGTCTCTCGCGGCTTCAGGGCCGAATGCACGCAAAAACCGAAGACCCGCTGGAGAGCACCGGCATCCGCGTCTTCTACTACCTGTTCGATCTCATGTACCTGAACGGGTTCGCCTATCTGCAGGAAGCGTGCACCAGAGGATGGGAAGGGATCATCGCCAAAGACGCCGCATCTGTGTACGAGCACAGCCGTTCTACCCACTGGCTGAAGTTCAAATGCGTCCACCGGCAGGAACTCGTGGTCGCCGGATTCACGGACCCACAGGGCAGCCGCGTCGGATTCGGCACCCTGCTGCTCGGTTACTACGAGGGTGACGGCCTCGTCTACGCGGGCAAGGTCGGTACCGGATTCGAAGACGAAGAACTGAGGCGGTTACACGAACGACTCACGGAACTCGAGCTATCCACGAGCCCGTTCGGCTACGGGGAGCCCGACAACGACGGCGTGCATTTCGTGACGCCCGCGCTGGTCGCCGAGGTGGGTTTCACCGAATGGACCGACGACGGAAGGCTGAGACATCCGCGCTACCCCGGCTTGCGGCGGGACAAGATGGCATCCGGCGTGGTGCGAGAGAAACCCGAGCGGGTCTCCAGATGAAGGTTGGAGGCAGAGAGATCGAGGTTTCCAACACCGACAAGGTCTTCTTCCCGGATGCAGGCATCACGAAAGGCGATCTCATCGAGTACTATGGGCGGATCGCCGAGACGATGCTCCCACACGTGCACGGACGCCTGATCATGATGCATCGCTTCCCGGACGGTATCGAGGGTGAGAACTGGTATCACAAGGACGTCCCTGAGTATTTCCCTGATTGGATTCCGCGCATCAAGGTGGCCAAAGAGGATGGCATCCTTCAGCAACTGGTCTGCAACGAGGCGGCCTGTCTTGTCTATCTCGCCGATCAGGGCAGCGTGACCCCACACATATGGCTGAGCAGAGTCGACCAGCTGAGACGGCCTGATCGCCTCGTCTTCGACCTCGACCCGCCAGAGGGGGGCGGGTTCGAGATCGTGCGCGACACCGCTCGAGCACTCGTCAACCTCTATACCGAACTCGCTGTGACACCTTTCCTCATGACAACGGGGTCGCGTGGCATGCACGTGGTCGTCGCGCTCGACCGATCGGCGGGCTTCGATGATGCACGCGCGCTCGCCCGGCGCGTCGCCCAAGAGCTTCAGCGCCGCTTCCCCGACAGACTCACGACCGCAGCCCGTATCGCGGACCGCCAAGGGCGCCTCTACTTGGATCTGACGCGCAATGCCTACGCCCAAACGACCGTGGCGCCCTACGCGGTGAGGGCCAGGCCCGGAGCCCCGGTCGCCACGCCTTTGAGACCCGACGAACTCGACGACCCAGCCATCGGGCCCCAAAGCTACAGCCTGGCGAACATCTTCCGCCGTCTCGGGCAGATCGATGATCCGTGGCGCGACATCGATCGGCATGCGGTGAGTGTCGGTGCCGTGAGCCGACGACTCGATCGATTGACGGAGGGATGAGCACGCCCCCGGGACGGGGGACGCGGGGGGCGGGGTCCCGACATCGAGCGTCCCGGAACAGCAAACAGGCCCCGGACTCTGTAAGCCCAGGACCTGCGGTTTTGTTGGTCGCGGGGACAGGATTCGAACCTGTGACCTTCGGGTTATGAGCCCGACGAGCTACCAGCTGCTCCACCCCGCAATGGACGGCCACTATAGCACGCGTGGATGAGTCGTGCAAATCGTCCGGACGCTCGTGTGCCGTGTGTCTCCGCACGCTGCATTGTCGCCGCACTAGGACATTTCTAATGTGCACATAGGCGGACATTCTCATTGTGCGGCGACAATGAGTTCGTAAGGATCCTCGCAAGATGTGGGTAAGGTTGTTACGCTACCATCGCTGCGACGGAAAGGATGCGATGCGCGCTCGCTCGGCACGACGTCTGGTTCGCGGTGGGATCGCCCTCATCGCGGTTGCCGCATGCCTCACATCGCCGGCCTTCGCGGCTCCTTCTGTGTCAGCCACCGCCACCCCGGTCCCTAGCCGGCCCGCCGCGCCATCCGTGCCAGGTGGCGCCAGCCCCATACCTGAGCCCACCGATCAGATGACCGCCGAGTTCCGCGCGCGACTTGCAGCGAAGCAGGCGGAGATCGACGAACTCGAGGCACAGCTGGACGAACTCGACCGCGAGTTGGCCATCGCCGCTGAGGCGTACAACAAGGCGGTCCTCGATCTTGAGGCCACCACAGAGCGGCTCGAGACCACCAGGGCCGATCTCGCGAACGCCGAACTCGCATACGAGCTGCAACAGGACACACTCTCGGATCGCGCACGCGACATCTACCGCGGTGGCGATCTGTCCGCTCTGGACGTGCTTCTCGGTTCGAAGTCGATCTCGGACTTCACGGCGCGCGTTCGATTCCTCCGCGCGATGGGCGAGAACGATGCCTCGATCGTTGCAGCGCTTGCCGCTCAGCGCGACGTGATCGCCGAGGCCCAGCGTGCGGCCGAGGACGACGTACTGCGCGCCCGCTCGCTTGAATTCGAGATGCAGGCCCGTCAGATCGAGGTCATGCTCCGCATCCAGGAGCGCGAGGCTCTCCTGGCCAGCACACAGACGGAGCTCCTCGAGCTCCTCGACGATCTGTCAGAGGCACGTCAGATGGCCGAAGCCGAGCTGCTTCGGGACGTGCTCAGCGGCGCCAGCAAGGCCGGCATCGTCGTTGAGCCGGGATCACCGGTGGAAACCGCGCTCGCCTACCACGGAGTGCCCTACCTCTGGGGCGGCCAATCGCCGCGCGGCTTCGACTGCTCCGGGCTGGTCCTCTACGTGATGCGGCAGCACGGCGTGAGCCTCCCGCACTACTCGGGCGCGCAGTTCCAGCTCGGGGAGAAGGTTGCGCCATCGGCGCTCCAGCCCGGCGATGCGGTGTTCTTCGGCTCACCGGTCTACCACGTGGGTATGTATGTTGGTGCGGGCTACTTCATCCACGCGCCCCGCACCGGCGACTTCGTGAAGCTCTCGCGGCTTGCCGATCGCAAAGACTACGCGGGCGCACGGCGGTATGATTGGGAGTACCGAACCTCACCGGTGACCGGCGGGGTTTCGGACCCAGCGGAGGCCGTCCGGTAGCGTCCTCGCTGCTGTGCCGCTGACGACATGGCTCGGAGGACGCATGAAGGACCTGATCGCAACAGCCCTCGACGCCACCAACGTGGCCGGTGCCACCTACGCCGACGCTCGCGTGGTGGAGACCCGCCACGAACGGCTCTCCGTCCGCACCGGCCGGGTGGACGGCGTCGAGTCGGGCGAATCGCTCGGCATCGGCATCCGGGCGATCGCGGACGGCGCCTGGGGATTCGCGGCTACCTCGGACCTCTCGACCGATGGCATCACCGCGGCGGCACGAGAGGCCGTGGCGCTCGCCCGGGCTGCAGCCACAACGACCCGGCGCCCGGTGGCTCTCGCACCAGTGGACGCTAACATCGACACGTGGGCGGGGCCGTGCGAGACCGACCCGTTCACCGTGTCGCTCGACGACAAGCTCGCGCTTCTCCTCTTGGCGGACGACGTTCTCCGGGCACAGGCCGCAGTACGCGTGACGAGCACGAGCATGAACTTCCTCACGGTCCGCAAGGTCTTTGGCTCCACCGAGGGATCGCTGATCGAGCAGTCATACGTGGAGTCGCAGGCCGGACTCACCGCGTTCGCGATCGGCGACGGCGAGATGCTCCCGCGGTCGTACCCTAACAACCTGGGCGGGCAGGCCGTGCAGGGCGGCTGGGAGGCGATCCTCGCACTCGACCTGCCGGGGCACGCTCCACGCGTCGCCGAGGAGGCGTCGGCCCTCCTAAGCGCAGCCCCCTGTCCGGCGCGCGAGACTGCGCTGATCATCGACGCGTCCCAGGTGGCACTGCAGGTCCATGAGTCGATCGGGCATCCTACCGAACTGGACCGCATCCTCGGCGACGAAGCGGCCTTTGCGGGCACGTCGTGGGTGGGCATCCCCGACCTCGGCACGCTCCGCTACGGTTCGGAGCAGGTCACCGTGACAGCTGACGCCACCATCCCGGGGTCGATCGGTTCGTTCGGGTACGACGACGAGGGCGTGCCGGCACAGCGGGATCATCTGATCACGAACGGCGTGCTCACCGGATTCCAGACGTCGCGCGAGTCGGCCCTGACGATCGGCCGTACCTCGAACGGATGCATGCGCGCCGACGGGTGGCAACGCCAGCCGTTGATCCGGATGACCACCGTGAGCCTGGAACCGGGCGAATGGACGCTCGAGGACCTGATCGCCGACACGGACGACGGCTTCTACTTCGAGACGAACAACTCGTGGTCGATCGACGACCGCCGCCTGAACTTCCAGTTCGCGTGTGAGATCGGCTGGGAGATCAAGAACGGCACGCTCGGCCGTATGGTGAAGAATCCCAACTACACCGGGATCACACCGGAGTTCTGGGGCTCCTGTGACGCGGTCTGTGACCGCGACCACTGGCAGGTGTGGGGCATTCCAAACTGCGGCAAGGGTGAGCCGATGCAGGTGGCGCACGTGGCGCATGGGGCCGCTCCCGCGCGATTCAGAAACGTTCGGGTGGGGGTGGCACGATGAGACGCTCGCTCGAGGAGATCCGCACCATCGCCAACCGCGCCGCGCACATGACCCGGGCCGACAGCGCCGAGGCTGTGGTCATCTCGAGTACCTCGGCGCTCACACGCTTCGCCGGTAACCGCATACATCAGAACGTGACCGAGACCGACTCGCAGCTCTCGATCCGTGCTGTGCTTGGGACACGCACCGGCGTGGCGAGCACCAACCGGCTGGATAACGAGGCGATCGCGCGCTGCGCCGCAGCCGCCGTGGATGCCGCACGACACGCCCCGAAGGATCCCGACTTCCCCGGGCTCCCCAAGCCAGCGCGCCTCTCGATCCCCTCGCGGAACCTGTCACTCCTCTCGATGTACGATGCGGCGGCGCGTGCTCGTGCCGCCGCTCAGATCATCCAGCAGTCCGATGCGCGAGGACTCGTGGCGGCAGGCACCGTCTCCGTCAACGACTACGCAGTGGCGGTAGCCAACACCCACGATGTCGATGCGTCGATGCAAACCGACGAACTCCGGGCGACCGTCCTATCCATGGGCGAAGGCGGCGCGAGCGGATGGGGCTCGTTCCTCGGCCGTGACGCCGGAACGTTCCTGCCGACGCAACTGGGGAGCAGCGCAGCAACGCTGGCGGAGCGATCGGCGGGCGCCGGCGACCTGGAACCCGGCACGTACGCGGTGGTGCTTGCGCCGGAAGCGGTCGCCGACATCCTCGACTTCCTCGGCTATCTCGGCCTTGGCGCGAAGGCCTTCGCCGAGGGGAGCTCCTTCCTCGTCAGCGCGCTGGGAACGCGTGTGGCAGACACATGTGTGAGCATCTATGACGACGCGCTGTCACCTGCCACGATCGGCATATCGTTCGACTACGAAGGCCAGCCGCGTCGCAGGACTCCGCTGATCGAGGGCGGTGTGGCGATCGGCCCGGTGACCGACTCGTACTTCGCCGCCAAGCTGGACCGGCCCGACACCGGGCACGCGCTACCCGCACCCAACCCCTACGGACCGCTCCCGCTGAACCTCGAGATGCAGGCCGGAGACGCGACTCTGGACGAGATGATCGGCTCCGTGGAGCGGGGTGTCTACGTGACACGCTTCCACTACGTGAACGTTGAAGACCCGATGAAGGTCGTGCTCACCGGGATGACTCGCGACGGCACGTTCCTGATCGAGAACGGACGCCTGTCGAGCCCGGTCCGCAACCTGCGGTTCACCCAGAGCGTGCTCTCAGCGCTCTCCGATGTACGAGCCATCGGCTCGAAGCGTCAGCTGTGCGGCGGTGAAGGTGCCGCTGTGCTCGCGCCGGCACTCCTGATCGGGCACTGGGCGTTCACCGGACAGACAGGCTGACGAAGGCGCGATACCCGTAGAAAACGCCGTCCGGCCCACAGCGGAGGGGCGCCGCTGTTGGGCCGGATCGGATGTCAGGTGCCTGGTTGTTGTCCTGACACCTTGATAATCGGCTTTCGCGGGTCGGGTCTTTAGGGATGGGGAACGGTGCCCGACGAGCGCGTGACGCGCCCGACGAGCGGCTTCAAACGGATTCCAAACGGTATACGTACCGTCAGAGACCCTCGGCCGTCTCCTGCTGAGCGATCATGTCCTTCACCTTCATCAGGCGGGTGAGGTTGCTGCGCTCGGTCTCGTCGAGCTTCATCGTGATGCTGCGCACCGTCTCGTCTATGGAGGGGATCAACACGTATTCGAGCGCGTTCACCCGTCGCCTGGTCTGCTCGATCTCGGCGGCCAGAAGCTCGATCGCCTTCTCACGCTCCGCAAGCTCGAGCAGCCGCGGTGCGACATCGGCAAGACGTGCGAGACCAGCATCGAGCACCGCTGGCGTGGTGGCAAGCGAGTAACCTCCCGGCTCGGGTAGCTCGTCGAGCGCAAAGACCGGAACGGTGATGCTCATGAGGCTCTTCTGCGAGACACTGAGCAGCGGTTCGGGCGCGGGGGCCATGAGCGCCGGCTCGAGCACTCCCTGCCCTGCCTCCGCACGTGCTATGGAGAACTGCGAGTAGGCGGCGAACAGATCGCGCTCCACCTCGGATCTGAGTCTGCGGTTTGCGCTGATGCGCGCCTGGAACTCCTTCATCAGCTCGTCCAGCTTGTCCTTGAGAAGCTTGTGACCACGCCGCGCCATGACTCCGCGCCGCTTCAGCTTGAGGAGTTCCATCCGGTTGGGATTCGCCCGTATCTGCGGCATCGTCTCGCCCCTACCTTGCCAGCGCCCACACGATGAGTGCTGTGCCTGCGCCGAGCAGCACGATGTTCACAACGCGCAACACCAGCACGGGCCGTGGAACGGATCCCACAGTCCGCCTGGTCCAGCGAAGCATATACACCTGGTACGCGATGAGCCCGCCCATCGCCACCAGGAGCGCTACGCGGAGCGCTGTGTTCACCGCATCATTCACGCCTCATCCGGCTCCTTCAGGTACCGCTCCACGTACTCGTCCTTGATGCGCTTCAGTTCGCTCCTTGGCAACAACGCCATGAGTTCCCAGCCGAGTTCAAGCGTGCGCTCAACGCTCCGCTCCTCGTGCGCGTCCTGACGGATGAACCGGTCCTCAAAGGCGTCGGCAAAGGCCACGAACGCCTTGTCGCTCTCGGAGAGCGCAGCATCGCCGAGGATGACCGCGAGCTCCTTGGCCTGGATGCCCCGCGCGTATGCGCCAAACAGCTGATTGGACAGGTCGGCGTGGTCCTCGCGCGTCTTGCCAGGACCGATACCCTTCTGCTTGAGGCGCGAGAGGCTCGGCAACACCGCGATCGGCGGGTAGATGTTGGACCGGTGAAGGTTCCGGTCGAGGATGATCTGCCCCTCGGTGATGTAGCCGGTGAGGTCGGGGATCGGGTGCGTCTTGTCGTCGTCGGGCATCGATAGGATCGGCACCTGCGTGATCGATCCCTTGGCGCCCTGGATACGGCCCGCGCGTTCGTAGATCGTGGCCAGGTCGGTATAGAGGTAGCCGGGGTAGCCTCGGCGGCCCGGCACCTCCTTGCGAGCGGCCGATACCTCGCGAAGCGCCTCACAATAGTAGGTCATGTCGGTAAGGATCACGAGCACGTGCATGTCACACGTGTAGGCAAGGTACTCGGCACAGGTGAGCGCCATCCGCGGCGTGTTGATGCGCTCCACAGCCGGGTCGTCCGCGAGGTTCAGGAAGAGCACCGCGCGCTCGATGGCGGCCGTGTCGCGGAGCTCGGTCATGAAGAAGTCGGCGTCGGCGAAGGTGATGCCCATCGCGGCGAACACCACCGCGAACTCACCCTCGAGCTTCTCCCCCACCTTGGTGGGATCGTCGCTGCGGTTGAGCACCGACGCCTGGCGCGCGATCTGCGCCGCGAGCTCGTTGTGCGGCAGGCCGGCGCCCGAGAAGATCGGCAGCTTCTGACCGCGTACCAGCGGGTTCAGGCCATCGATCGCCGAGATGCCGGTCTGTATGAAGTCGTCGGGGAAGTCACGTGCGGTGGGGTTGATCGGCTCGCCGTGCATCGGGCGACGCTCGTCGGGGATGATCTCTGGGCCGCCGTCGCGCGGACGCCCCAGGCCGTCGAACACCCGGCCCAGCATGTCCCGGCTCACGCCCAGCTCCAGCGCCCTCCCGAGGAACCGCACCTTGGTCTGCGCGGGGTTCGCACCGCTCGTGCCCGCGAAGGCCTGCACGAGCGCCGTGTCGCCGTCCACTTCGAGCACGTTGCCGAGCGAACGGGCGCCGTTAGGGTACTCGAGCTCGACGAGCTCGTTGTACGTCACGTCGATGACCCGCTCCACCAGCAGCAGCGGCCCGACGATGTCGCGTGTTGTCGTGTACACACGTGCCATTACGCATCAACCCCGCTTCTGGCCACGAGCTGCGTCTCGATATCCGACTCGATCTCAGCGAATATGCCGAGTTCGTCTGCTGCGGCGTACTTCGCGCGAGCTATCTTCTCCCGCACCGGCGCCGCGAAGATGTCCTTGAGCGCCGCGCCGTGCTGTTGGGCAGCGATGGCCGACTCGTGGAAGTGGAGGATCGACTTGAGCAGCAGGTCCTGCTCGGTGAGCGAGCTGAACTGGTCATCATCGCGGAACGCGTTCTGCTGCAGGAAGTCCTCGCGGATGCTCTTGGCGGTCTCCATGAGGATCTGCTCCTCGGCGGAAAGCGCTTCAACACCTACGAGCCGGACGATCTCAGCGAGGTCGCTCTCGCGCTGGAGGATGCCCATGCAGCGGTCGCGACGCTCGCGAAACTCAGGCGACACCTCGGCGTCCCAGTGCGGCTGGATCTTGTCGAGATAGAGCGAGTAGCTGGTGAGCCAGTCGATCGCCGGGAAGTGGCGTTCGTAGGCCAGCGTGTCCTGCAGCGCCCAGTACACCTTCACCACACGCAACGTGTTCTGGACGACGGGCTCCGACAGGTCCCCGCCCGGAGGAGAGACGGAGCCGATCACGGAGACGGAGCCCGTGCGGGGCGCAGCATGTCCGTCGTCAGACTCTAGGCACTCCACGGCCCCCGCGCGCTCGTAGAACGCGGCAAGCCTCGTGCCGAGGTACGCAGGGAAGCCCTCGTCTCCCGGCATCTCCTCGAGGCGTCCCGAGATCTCGCGCATGGCCTCGGCCCAGCGGCTGGTCGAGTCGGCCTGCAGCACCACCTCGTAGCCCATGTCGCGGAAGTACTCGGCCATGGTGATGCCTGTGTAGACGCTCGCCTCGCGAGCGGCCACGGGCATGTTGGAGGTGTTGGCCACGAGCACCGTGCGCTTCATCAGCGGCTCGCCGGAGTACGGGTCGGTGAGCTCGGGGAACTCCATGAGTACGTCGGTCATCTCGTTGCCGCGCTCGCCGCAGCCGATGAAGATGACGACCTGCGCGTTGCTCCACTTGGCCACCTGGTGCTGCGTGACCGTCTTGCCAGCACCGAACGGGCCGGGGATGCAGGCGACGCCGCCCTTGATGAGCGGGAAGAACGTGTCTATCACGCGCGTCCCGGTCACCAGCGGTTCACCCGACGTGATCTTCTTCCGATACGGACGCGGAACGCGGATCGGCCACGTCTGCATCATCGTGATCTCGTGCTCGGTACCGTCGGCCGTCCTGAGGTGCGCCACCGTCTGGTCCACCGTGAACGACCCGGCGTGGATCTCCACGATCTCGCCTGCGAGCGCAGGCGGCACCATGATACGGTGCTCGATGACGACGTTCTCCTGCACGGTGCCGATGATGTCGCCCCCGCTCACGCGGGCGCCCACCGATACAACGGGCACGAACTCCCAGCGCTTGTCACGGTCGAGCCCGGGGGCTGTGACTCCTCTGCCGAGGAACGCGCCCGACTTGGCGCGCAGCGCATCGAGCGGCCGCTGGACACCGTCGTACACGGCCTCGAGCATACCGGGGCCCAACTCCACCGACAACGGCGCACCGGTTGAAACGACGGGCATGCCCGGGCCGAGGCCCTCGGTCTCCTCGTACACCTGGATCGATGCGCGGTCGCCTCGCATCTCGATGATCTCTCCCATCAGGCCCTGCTCACCCACGCGCACCAGGTCGTACATCCTGGCGTGCGTAAGGCCGGTAGCGACCACGAGCGGGCCTGCGACTTTCCGGATCTTACCCTGGTCCATCTAGCGTTCCTCTTCTCCCGAGGTCATCGACGTGCCGAGGGCACGCACGATGGCCCGATCCAACTTCGCTGCTCCCACTCCCCCACGACTTCCGGCGGCGGGAATCACCGTCACCGCGGGGATGGTGCGGTCCTCGGCCTCGGTCACGAGATCCACGATCGCCTCGTAGACCGGTTCGGTCACGAACACGGCGCCGTGATCGCCCGCGACGAGCTCTCCCCACACGTCCCGTGCCGCCTCAGGGCGCTCCACGACCCGCACGTCGAAGCCGAGCGGCCGAAAGCCAGCAACGCTCGTGGCGTCGCCGACGACCGCGATGTGTAAGCGCTTGCTCACATGACACCTCGCAGCCGCTCGCGTACCGCCTCGCGATCGAGACCTGACAGACGACCGACCAATGCGACCCGAAGCGCCACGATCTCGGCTTCCCGCGCGAGCACGTAGGCGAGCACCGGCTCAGCGCCGCTTGGCGTCATGCGTGCCGAAGCCATCCGCGCGGCTTCGAGCGCCGCCGCGGCAAGGTCATACCGCTCCAGGCTTGTCAGGTCGTCCATCTGCAGACCGGGCACGGCCCGCGTGTCCAGGATCGCCTCCGCAAGTTCCTCGGCATCCATTTCGGCCGCATCGGACGCCAGGTCCCTCAGAGCAGGTGTCCCACCCTCCACGAGGGAGTCCAGCACCGCGGCAGCACCGAGATGCTTCTTGTTCGCGCGCAGAAGCACGCGGATCACAGCCAGGTCGATCCGCAGTCTGGTGAGCTGCCGCAGGAACGGGATACGGGAGCGCTCGGCCTCACTGATGAGCGCCGCAAAGAGCGCATGGTCTACCGCGTTCTCCACGTCCGCAAGCGGTGGCGTTTGCTCGGCCTCGTCCCAGGTCGTGAGCAACGCGGCCATCTGCTCCGGGAGCGCCTCGCCCGACCCTGCGAACGCCGACGGCTCGATGGTCCCCAGCGTGCTCATCCCACTCACAGGTATGCCGAGAACGCGCGTCTTCAACGCGATCCGGAGGTTGCGGTAGTCGTACTGCAACCGGAAGTACCGCACGACCGCCTCGGGCAACCCGGTCTCACACAGGAACTCGTCATACAGGTCACCGAGCGATGAGTCGAGCGCCCGCTCCACGTCCCCGGCGGTCTCGGCGTGCTCGAGGTAGCGGCCACAAGCGGTTTCGGAGAGCACCCGGCGCTGCTCGGCAAAGTCGGGCGCATCGATGAGCCGCTCGTAGACCGAGCGCGACAGCAGCCTCGCCTCCAGGACGCGCACACGCCCAACCGCGAAGCCGTAGCGGATATCGTCGCGCGTGGACATCAGCACCCGGCTACCCCTCCTCCGGGAAGAGCTCGCGCACGGCCACCTGGAGCATGTCGGCGTGATGCTCGGCCACGTATGCGGCGGGAGACACGTCCACGCGCACGCCGTCGCCCTCCACCCGCACGCCACGCGCCAGCTCGGTCGCCTCGCCCGTCACGGGCACCTTCATGCCGAGCTCGTCCAGGCGCGCCTGCAGACCGCCGAGCCGGTCCGCGTCGGCCGGTGCGAGAAGCACCCGCTGACCCGGGATCGCTGCCCGGGCGATCTCACGCGCGATGAAGGCCGCGTACTCGTCCTCGGGTAACGACTCGAGCGCCTCACGTACGCCCTCGAGTACCTGTTCGGCAAGGTCCGTCCTCGCCTGCAGCATCGCATCGCGCGCCGCGAGACGCGCGTTGGCAAGCAGTGTGTCGGCCTCAATACGCGCAACCTCGGCGCCACGCGCCTTGATGTGCGCGGCGTCGCGTTCCGCCTCGGCCCGCGCCGCGGCCACAAGGGCGTCGGCGCGTTCCTGAGCGGCGGCGACGATCGCGGCAGCCTCCGCGCGTGCGTCGTCCTCGATGCGGGTGATGATGTCAGCTATCGCCACGTCGGATCAGCCTCACTACCCACCGAACGTCGCTTGGAGTGCCGTAAGCATCAACACGGTCACGATCAGCGAAAGCACGGCGTAGGTCTCAACGAGCGCCGGGAAGATCAGCGCCTTGCCCGAGTCCTCGCTGCGACGCGCGACGATACCGGCCGCTGCCGCGCCGGTCTTGCCCTGGTAGATGGCCGAGATCGGGCAGAGGAACACCACAGGCATGCATGCGAGGAAGACACTGAAGCCCTGCGGGCCGGTGAGCGTGGACTCCCCGCCCAGCAGGCCGAAGAAGATGAGCACCAGCACGGCCGCGATGAAGCCGTAGACACCCTGGGTGCTCGGCATGGCCGCGATCGGCAGGAGCTTGCCGAACTTCTCGCCATCCTCGGTCACGATCCCGGACACCGTAACCGATGAAAGAGTGATACCGATGGCGGAGCCCATGCCGCCCAGGATCGCTGCGACGCCGCCGCCGAGCAGCGCCCAGTCGACACCCGAGAGTCCCAAAAAGAGGTCGTTCACGTTCCCGCTCCTTCCTGCCGCACGCCGTCGGCATGTAGTACCACTGTCTTCGACCGGAAGGCGAACGGCGCGTACGGGCGCCCGCCGCCCTCGTAGAACTTGCTGAAGAACTCCACGAACTGCAAACGCGCCGGATGCACGAAGGCGCTCAGCAGGTTGATCACGACGTTGAAGACGTGCCCCACCACGAACACGAGCACGGCGAGCATGAACACCACCACGCCCCCGATCAGGGCGCCACCGCCGCGTTCGATCATGCCGCCCGCCCCACCGCCGATGAGCCGTGCCAGCAGGTTGAACACCATTCCCACCAGCGACGCCGAAAGCCCGAGCGCGGCGAGCCTCGTATAACTCAGGACATCGCCGAGGAACGATGAAAGGCCGTACACCGCGTACGCGCCGCCGAGCAGCGCCACCACCACACGCCGCGTGGCCTTCGAGGCCGCCAGTCCCACAACGGTCGCACCGAGCAGCACCCAGCCGGCTGGCAGCGACCACCCGAACGCGAGCGTAAGCAGCCACACCACGAAGAGACCCAGCCAGACAGCGCCAAGAGCCTTGTCCCACGCAGGTGCTTGCACCTCACGAAGGGCCACATCGAGAGCCCGGCTCTTGCCGAGGGTCGTGGCTCCGATGCCGATCACGATAGCAGCCACCGACAGGGACGGCACGGCCGCAGCAACGCCGATCGCCGCGACGAGCACGATCGTCGAGACCTGCTCGAACACCGCGGACGCCCAATCGCCCTTGCGCGCAAGGTCCCATGCGGAGACGAGCACGCCAAAGATCACCTGGACGAGGCCGAGTGCCGCTGTGAACAGCAAGAAGGTGGGCAGCTCCTCCATCGGGCTGATGACGCGCAGCCGCTCCAGAACAGGCGGCAGCGCGAGGTCCCACGCGAAGTACGACCCGAACGCGACCCCCGCGATGATGGCGGCCACGCCACCCACCATGAACAGGTCCATGAGCTTCTTCACGCCATCAGCCACATCGAGCTTGTTCTTGATGAGCCACGCCCCGCCGATCAGCATCAGCCCATAGCCCACATCGCCGATGCAGATGCCGAAGAAGACCCAGAAGAATGGGGCCAGGAGCGGGGTGGGATCGACCTCATCGTACCGGGGACGGCCGTAGAGGTCGGTCAACACCTCGAACGGTCGCAGAAGACGCGGGTTCTCGAGTTCCACGGGCGGGGCGTCGCCCGGCTTCGGGTCCTCATACGTGACGTCGATCGCATCGGCGAACGAGGCGAGTGCCTGGTCGAGCTCGTCTCGCCTGCGAGCGCTCACCCAGCCGGTCACCATGAACGTCCGCTGCGTGGCGCCAAAACGCTCGCGTACAGTCGCCGCATCGAGGTCCGCATCGATCGCTGCCACCAGTGCCACCGCATCGCGGTGATACTGCTCGGAGAGTGCTTGGGTGCGGGTCTCGAGCTCATCGAGCTCCCGGTCTATCTCCTCGATGCGCTCGAGCGCGACCGCGCGTTCCTCGGCGGGGTAGTCTGTGAGTCCGGGGAACGCGACATCGGTGAAGGCCGTCCCGGCGAGCGCTGCGCGTACCTCGTCTACCACGCTGCGGTGCGCCATGACCACCCATGCGGATTTGCCGTCCACCGATGAGAGCTCTTCGACCGACACATACGGCGTGAGATCGCGCAACATCTGCCGGACCCTGGCGCCATCGGACGCGGGGAGCACCCCGGCAAAGAGCGCTACGTGCTCCGTACCCTGCCACCTGCAGATCTCGAGGCGCAGACTTTGCCAGGGAGCGAGATCGCGGGCCAGCGCGATGAGGCGCGAGCGTTCCCGGCCGAGGGCCGCCACCCGGTCGGCGACTCCCTCGCACTGACGGTAGACATGCAGCAGTGTGGTGTCCACCTCGAGCGCGGCGAACTCCTCCTCGCTCATGTGAAGCTTCTCGGAGATGAAGGAGCCGAAGGGTTGGTCGTTGGTGTGATATCTGCCGAGGAAGTCGCGCACGAACACGGCGTCGGCCCGGTACTCCTCGAGGTGGCGGATGACCTCGGGGTCGGATGCGCCGAGCGAAGGGGCCTCACCCTCCGGCACGGCCTCGATGTCCAGCACCCCGACACGCTGCATGCGGTCGACGAGTTCCTCGAGCGCCGAAGCGTGCCCGAGCACAGTGACGCGGAGCATACGCACGACAGCCATGATCAGTCCGCCGCTCCCCGTAAGACCGCCTGCACCGCGTCGGCGACACGGGCCTGTGCGTCATCGATCGCCGCTGCTCGTTCTGCAGCGGACTGCACGGCGATCCTCTCCGCCTCTTCACGCGTGCGGGCGAGCAGCTGGGCCGTATCGGCCTCCACGGCAGCACGTGCTTCGGATCTGATCCGCTGGTGCACCCGTGCAGCCTCGGCGCGGGCCTCGCGCTCGATGACGGCTACGCGTTCGCGAGCATCTGCGACCATACGCGCCGCACGCTCCTCCACGTCGAGGATGCGCTCTAGCTTCTCCACAGCTCTCCACCCCGGCTCTCGCCATCACTCAGTCCTGGCACGGTGCCCGCTGACGGCCCGCAGCTTGCTACTGGTATAGTACGCCACACGCGTAGGCTGACCTGCCACATGGCGCTGAATGATACGGATACTCGTATGCCTCCTGCACGCGCACCACGAACCGAAGCTGGAAGCCGTGCGCGCGCGAGGCGCCGCACGGTGCTCGCGCTTGGCGCCGCTGGCGTTCATGCGACTGGTACGGCCGCCTCATGGGTTCTCACGCACCCCGCCTCCTCCGAGCCCGCGCCGGTGGCGTCTGCCGCCGAATCGACCACGACTGCCGAGCCGGCCGTTCCGAGCGAGCCCCAGGTGTCGGCAGAGCCGACGATCTCCGCCCTGCCGTCTCGCCCCGCCACCATGACGATCGCAGCGGACATCGCGGTCGGCGACCTTGAGAGCACGATCTCGGATCTGGGCGCGCAGAACGCGGAGAAAGACTACACGTTCAAAGGCGACCCGCGTGGCATCGACGGACTCACGCTCGCGGGCTTCGACTTCCTCTCACTCGCCAACAACCTCGTTCTCGACTGCGGGCCTGAGGCGATGCTTGACTCGATCGCACGTCTCGACGCAGCCGGCATCGGTCACGCGGGCGCCGGCGCCGACAAGACCGCGGCCCGGACGCCTGCGATCCGCGAGATCGACGGCACCACCGTCGCGTTCCTCGGCTTCTCGCACATCCTTCCGGCAGGCTTCGTGGCCACCGATAACAAGACCGGCGAGGCATTCATCCTCGAGGCCGAGCTGGGACACGCGGGCGTCGCGAATGTGCGCGCAGTCCCGGTGTATCTCGACGACACGTATGGGATCCCCGACCACGTGACCGGCCCTGAGGCCGACGCCGTTCTCGAGCGTCTCAAGGTGCTCTCTGCCGAGCGCGGGACCACCGTGGCGATCGAGGGTGACACTGCAAGGGTCCTCCCGTGAGGGACCGCGACCTGCCCCGCATCCGCCCTCGCGCCCGGCGCAGGCGCTCGCCCTATCCGCCGCTCACGATCGTGGTCGCGGTCGTTGGCCTCGGCGCGATCGCACGGATGCTGACGTGGGGGGCACCTGACACGCCACGCGTGCAGACGACAACGCCTTCGGTGGGCGTCGCCGCCGAGCCAGACCGCGACCCCACCCCCCGGTTCGCCGAGGTCGGGAGCATCGACCTGCATCTGCCGGTCGACCCTTCGGCGATCACAGCGCTCGCCTTCCACCAGGCCTCCGGCGACCGCGCGCGGGCGATGGGCGCACTCGTGCCCGATGTTCCCGACGAGGCAGCCGAGGACCCCGCGGCGATCGCCGCAATGACGGCCGAGGCCGCCATTGCCGAAAGCGACATCTGGGGCGGCGCGTGCCTGCGCCTGTGGCGGAGCGGCAGGGGCGGCACGCCCGACACCGCCGCCGACATCGGCGCGGCGCCCGGCACCGACGTGTTCTCACCGGTCACGGGCACCGTGGTGGAGGTGCGCCCGTACCTGCTCTACGAGAAGTACGACGACATCGAGATCCACATCCGGCCCGATGGCGCCGACGACCTCGACGTCGTGCTCATCCACGTGACGGACGCGTCGGTGGAGGCGGGTGATCGGGTGGTGGGCGGCGTGACACGCATCGCGGCGATCCGGCAGATGTCCGGCCTCATCGAGCTGCAGCTCGCGGGCTACACGGGCGACGGCGGTGACCACGTGCACATCCAGGTGAACCGCATGGCCGGGCCAGGCGAGCTCGACGACCCGGGCGGCTCGTAGGTGTGCGGCATCGCCCGTAGCGCCGTCCGGCCGCACCGCAGGCCGCTTACTCCCCCGGCTGCGCCTCGTCGGCCCGGCGGATGAAGCCCCGGAACCGCCGGTCGAACTCGTAGCGCTCCAGTCGCACCTTGCGGCCGCACCCCACGCAGCGCAGCCCGATGTCCATCCCCAGCTTGGTGATCTCCCACTCGTTGGCGCCACACGGGTGCGGCTTCTTAAGGCGCACCACGTCGCCAAGCTTGATCGGTGTTATCGGAACGGCCACGGTCACTCCGTGCTCGGTCGCGCCATCGGGACAGGGCGGGTAGAGTATACCGCGTGACATCCACGGACCCGTCCGGCGATCGAGCCGGGTAGCCTAAGGAGCCTCATGAAGACCAGGGCCATACTCTCCGTGCTCGGCGCCGACCGTGTGGGCATCGTGGCCGCCATCTCCGGCGCGCTCGCCGAGCTCTCCGTCAACATCGAGGACATCCGCCAGACGATCCTCGGCGATGTGTTCTCAATGACGATGCTCGTCACCATCGACGAGGACATCCACCCCTTCGAGGACGTCCAGACGCGCCTGGCTGCCGTGGCCGAGGAGATCGGCATGCAGGTGACGCTCCAGCGCGAAGACGTGTTCCGGTTCATGCACCGCGTCTGACCCGCCCACCCTGACATGCCATCCGCGCCCTGGAGGTCCCCATGCTCGATATCAGTCCCGAGGAGATCGCCGAGACCCTGCTCATGGTGCACCAACAGCACCTCGACATCCGCACGGTCACGCTGGGAGTGTCGATCGACGACTGCGCCGCCGACTCCACGCAGGAGATCTCGGCGCGGCTCTACGAGAAGGTCACCCGTGCGGCCGAGCGACTCGTGCCGGTGGCCGAGCAGATCGAGCGGGAGTACGGGATACCGATCCGCAACAAGCGCATCTCGGTGAGCCCGGTCGCGGGCGTGGCAGGCCGCTGCGCCGGAGAGGATCTCACGCCGATCGCCGAGGCGATGGACCGGGCTGCCGAGACCGCCGGCGTCGACTTCATAGGCGGCTTCTCGGCGCTCGTGCAGAAGGGTGTGGGTGCGGCCGACGACGCGCTGATCCGGTCGATCCCCTCCGCGCTGGCGGCGACGCAGCGCGTCTGCTCGTCCGTGAACGTGGCGTCCACACGTGCGGGCATCAACATGGACGCGATCGCCCGCATGGCACGCACCGTCAAGGAGACCGCGGCACTCACGGCCGCCGACGACAGCATCGGCTGCGCCAAGCTCGTGGTGTTCGCCAACATGGTGGAGGACAACCCCTTCATGGCCGGTGCGATGCACGGGCCGGGAGAGGCCGACGCCGTGGTGAACGTGGGCATCTCGGGGCCGGGCGTGGTACGCGCGATCATCGCGGCGCTTCCCGACGAGGCCGACCTCACCGCCGTGGCCGAGGCCATCAAGGCGACCTCCTTCAAGATCACGCGGGCAGGCGAGCTCGTGGCACGGGAGGCGGCCCGCCGCCTCGGTGTGGCCATGGGCATCGTCGACCTCTCGCTCGCACCCACCCCCGCCGAAGGGGACAGCGTCGCCGAGATCCTGGAGGCGATGGGCGTGGAGCGCTGCGGCGCGCCGGGCACCACCACCGCGCTCGCGCTCCTGAACGACGCGGTCAAGAAGGGTGGCGCCATGGGCACCTCTTCGATCGGAGGACTCTCAGGCGCGTTCATCCCCGTCTCCGAGGACGCGGGCATGGTGCGGGCGGTGGAGGACGGCGCGCTGAACCTCGAGAAGCTCGAGGCGATGACCGCCGTCTGCTCGGTGGGGCTCGACATGATCGCGATCCCCGGCGACACGCCTGCCGAGACGATCGCGGGCATCATGTCCGACGCGTGCGCCATCGGCGTCATCAACAACAAGACCACGGCAGCCCGGTTGATCCCGGCCGTCGGCAAGGTCGCTGGCGACCACGTGAGCTGGGGCGGCCTGCTCGGCGCGGCGCCGGTGATGGACGTGTCGCGATGGAGCAGCGCGAAGCTCATCAACCGGGGCGGCCG
>WOYI010818163.1_pt1 | contig 20380 bp, 23 predicted proteins | sample 6423411 | NCBI WGS metagenome assembly WOYI01 (sample SAMN13441803, study PRJNA592873) | oil field metagenome | biome: oil field; feature: oil-well bore; material: oil-contaminated soil; isolation source: oil-contaminated soil from oil-well borehole | place: Germany: Wietze | collected 2016-10-18 ... | reverse complement strand
TTCTTTAACATGACTTTCTTCGTTCAGCATTTTCTTGGTATTGCCGGTATGCCGCGCCGTATTCCTGACTATGCATTGCAATTTACTGATTTCAATCAGATTTCCACGGTTGGCGCATTCGGCTTTGGTTTATCGCAATTGCTTTTCTTGTACAACGTCATTACCTGTATCAAGGGTGGTCCAAAAGCGCCAGCCAAGCCATGGGAAGGTGCAGAGGGGCTGGAGTGGGATGTGCCATCCCCAGCGCCACATCACACGTGGGAAGTGCAGCCGGTCGTCAAATAAGCAGGCGATCTTTTGGCAGAGGGTAAGCATAATGTCTTCATTTACGGTAAAAACTAGAAATCTGCTCACAGGGATCATTCTTGCTGTGCTTGCAGCTACTGTTTTTTTTGGATTTATTGTACAGAGCTGGTATCTAACTCATTGAAAAAAAGTCTTTCATCTGCCCAGCGTAACCTGCGAACGTTGCTTAAATTAGCAACATTTTCGGTTGCCATGTTTGGGTTTGGTTATGCTTTGATACCGCTCTATCCAGTTGTTTGTGGTGCGCTGGGTATTAATCAGACCGGTGTAGATGACCGCCCTGTTAATACACAAGTGGATTCATCAAGACTTGTAACGGTTGAGTTTGATACCAATGTTCATAACATGGCGTGGACGTTTAAGCCGCTGGCTGGTCATCTTTCTGTTCACCCCGGCGAGCTTGCTCAGGCGATGTTTGAGGTTACTAACACTCGCGATGTGCCGGTTACCGGGCAAGCCATCCCAAGCTATGGTCCGCCGCTTGCAGCGGAGCACTTCCGGAAGCTGGAATGCTTTTGCTTTAACAAGCAAACGCTTGCGCCGGGTGAGCGTAGACAAATGCCAGTTGTTTTTGTTGTTGATTCAGCATTGCCTAAAGAGATTGCAACTATAACGCTCTCATATACGTTCTTTGAGGTTGAAGGCAATCGGCGTGCAGAAAACAGCTTAGGGGCTATTGTTAAAGCGAAAAACGGTGCATGAGTCTGAAAATGCAAACTGAAGCAAAGCCTAAAGCGGGATTTTTTACGGTGGCTAGTGCAGTTTTTTGGTCGTTTCTTGGTATCCGTCGTCGCCAGGATTATGAGTCGGATGCTGCAAGTATTTCATTAAAGCAGGTTGTGATCGCCGGAATTATTGGCTGTATTATTTTTGTGGGTGGGGTAGTAGTGCTGGTTCGCGTAATTATGGCTAACATCGGAACGGCTGCTTGAAAATTTTTGAAGGGAGATCATTGATGTCGACGCATGAAGAGAGTTATTACTATGTTCCGGGGCCGTCAGCGTGGCCTCTGGTTGGGTCATTTGCCTTGTTATTGATGGCTTCAGGTTCTGTCATGCTTATGAATAAAGTAGGGGTGGGCATGCCAACCTTGCTGGCTGGGCTGGCTGTGCTGCTTTATATGATGTACGGTTGGTTTGGCAAGGTGATTGCCGAGTCACGCGCAGGGGCATACAACAAGCGTGTTGATGGTTCATTCCGCTGGGGAATGGGCTGGTTTATTTTTTCGGAAGTGATGTTTTTCGCCGCATTTTTTGGCGCGCTTTTTTACATCCGCGTTATTTCGGTACCTGATTTATCCAGTATGGATAACGCATTAATTTGGCCTGACTTTAAAAATGCCTGGCCATCTGCCGGGCCTGGGTTCAAGGGTGATTGGGACGCCATGAAGCCATGGGGTATTCCTGCGCTCAACACGCTTTTGCTATTATCTTCAGGCGCGACATTGACGTGGGCTCATTGGGGCCTCATGGCTAATAAAAGGGCCCAATTAAATGTAGGGTTGTTTTTGACAGTATTGCTTGGCGTTATTTTTATGGGGTTTCAAGTCTATGAATATTCTCACGCTTACCATGAGATGAACTTGAAACTGTCTACTGGTGGGTACGGCAGCACATTTTATCTATTGACAGGGTTTCATGGATTTCATGTCACTCTTGGTGCCCTGATGTTGATGGTGATTTTGTTTCGTTCGCTAAAGGGCGACTTCACACCAGAGCATCATTTTGCTTTTGAGGCAGTTGCCTGGTACTGGCACTTTGTCGATGTAGTTTGGTTGTTTCTTTTTGTTGTTGTGTACTGGCTCTAAAAGCAGCGACTGCCGATATCGGGAAGCTGAGAAAACTAGCGCTCCATTAGGAGCGCTAGTTTTTTTGTAGTGCAAGCTGATCTAGAAGCTTTTACCAAAATTATTTGCCAATTATTCCGAAGTAGTGCGCGACCATCAACAATATAAATAAGGCTATGGATAGTGATATGCGCAGTGTTAAAGCTTTAACGGTTCTAGTCGAACCGGCTTGATCCTGAAACAGGAAAAATAGCGCTGAAAACAAACTGGCGAAAATAGCGACTAGCATTAAGATCACGATGATTTTCATTTTCGAGCCCCGAAGAATAATTTTTTTGAATAACTCAGTCTAGTTTAATAGAAGTTATCCAAGAGATTCCCAGATAATTTTTACGTTTGCTATCCACTACTTTATGCAGTGTTTACAATGCACCATTTGAAGAAAAGTATCCCTACCCTTGCAGCCTTGCTGGTTATCCTTGTCACGTCTCGGTTAGGATTCTGGCAATTGGATAGGGCGCATCAGCGTGACGCGCTTGAAGAGCGCATGCTTGCGGTCAAAAACGTATCTCCTATAGTACTTGGTGCTTCATTGATAGATGCCAAACGTTTCGCTGCTTATCCGGCAAAAGTGCAGGGAGAATGGGTAAAAGAAAAAACGCTGTTTCTTGATAATCAGATTTATCAAGGGCAAGTTGGTTTTCAAGTGCTGATGCCCTTGCGAATTATGGGAAGCGATGTATCCGTCTTGGTAAATCGGGGATGGATTCATGGTCTGAGCGATCGTAGTCAATTGCCAAAAACTATTACCCCAGAGGGAGTTCAAACAGTTGAAGGGATAATTCATGAACGGACACCTCGAGTCGGCTCGGTTGGGCAAGATGCTAAAAATGGGGTGATATGGAGCCAAGTAGAACCTAGTGCGTATTCCGCTTGGGCAAAGTTACACGTTCAACCATTGGTGTTGTACCAAACCAGCACGGCGCAAGATGGTCTTGTGCGTGATTGGCCCCATCCAGGTAGTGGAGCAGATCGAAATCGTGGTTATGCGGTGCAATGGTTTTCTCTTGCCGCAATGACACTGATTTTTTGGGGGTATTACTTTATCCGTAGAAATCAGGGAGTAAAGCCTCCCGCATCTAAAAATGACTAAAGCGCAACGAGTAATGATGTTATTTATCCTGATGGGCTTATTCTTGGCGATAGGCCCCTATGTGTTTTATGCATGGTGGAAGCCGACAGCGCAAATAAATAAAGGCGAGCTGCTCGAAACGCGCTCTGCTGGATTGCAACTCTTGGTGCTTGAGGGCGTAACTCCCGCCAAAATGCTGGCAGAGGGCGTGAAAAAAAAATGGGTTCTCCTCACGGTGCAAACCGCCAGCTGTGATGCCAGGTGCCAGAATAAGTTGTATTTAATGCGCCAAATCCGCACCGCTCAAGGTGAAAGTATGGCTCGTATCGAGCGGGTGTGGGTGATTCTGGGCGATGGGCAGCCTGCCCCCCAACTGTTAAAACTGCACCCTGGTCTTCAGTTGGCGCGAGTCTCTAATCTCGCCAGTCTTGCGCAGCTGCCATTAGGTACTGATCCTGGTGCATGCATTTTTGTGATTGATCCGCTGGGTAATCTCGTCATGCGGTACGATGATCGGTCTGCGCCGAAAGACATTCTCAAGGATATGAGCCGGTTACTACGGTTTTCTGGGATAGGCTAGATTTTAAATACAGACCATGACCACAGCTACCCCACTTCCTCCTGTATCGCCCGACGTCAGTTTTGGATCGCTGGTTAGTGACTATCTGACGCTGACCAAGCCGCGGGTGATCTCGCTCATTGTTTTCTGTGCGTTGATCGGGATGTTACTGGCGCCAAGCGAGAATCTGACTTTTTGGCGAGTCTTTGCGGCGACCATCGGGATCGGCCTTGTTTCTGCTGCCGCCGCAGCTTTTAATTGCTTAGTCGAGCTAAAAATCGATCAGCGCATGGCGCGCACGCGCAGTCGTCCAACTGCGCGAGGCGCTATCAGTGTCAGTGCGGCGCTTGGTTGGTCTTCTGTTTTAGGTGCGCTGGGAATGATCATTTTACTGGTATGGGTTAATACGCTAACAGCGATATTGACCCTCGCCACATTTGTTGGCTATGCCGTTATTTACACCTTATTTTTAAAACCACGGACACCGCAGAATATTGTGATTGGCGGTTTATCCGGTGCCATGCCGCCGGCTTTAGGCTGGGCAGCAATCACTAACTCTGTGCCGGCAGAGGCATGGGTTTTAGTGCTGATTATTTTCCTTTGGACGCCCCCCCATTTTTGGGCGCTAGCGCTTTATCGCACCGAAGAATATGCTGCAGCGGGCGTGCCCATGTTGCCGGTGACACATGGCCCTGAGTTCACCCGGCTGCATGTTTTTCTATATACCATCTTGCTGACAGCGGTGACGCTTATGCCTTTTATTATTGGCATGAGCGGATTGTTTTACCTTATGAGTGCGCTCCTGCTGGACGGTATATTCCTGGTTTACTCATGGAAAATATGGCGCAGTTACAGCGATCTTTTAGCTAAAAAAACGTTTCATTTTTCTATTATTTATTTATCGGTACTATTTTCCGTACTCCTTATAGACCATTACATCCCTTGATGCGATACTTTTTTCTTTTGCTTGCTACTTTTCTCAGCGTGGGATGCGGTACTCCTGCCCACTTTAGTGCAACAGATCTGACCGGTAGCTCAATCGGGGTAGATTTTTCGTTAAAAGACACAAGTGGTAAACAACGTCGGCTGTCAGATTTCAAGGGTAAGGTTGCTATTGTTTTTTTTGGGTATACCCAATGTCCTGATGTTTGCCCGACGACGCTTAGTGCTTTGCAAGAAACCCTGAAACTCTTGGGAAAGAACGCTGACCGCGTACAAGTAATTTTTATAACGCTTGATCCAGAGCGCGATACAGCAGCGCTTTTAGCCCAGTATGTACCTTCTTTTCACCCATCTTTCCTGGGCTTGAGCGGTAGCGCTACTGAAACTGCGGCAGTTGCGAAAGCTTTTAAGGTGTTCTACAAAAAACAGGATGGAACACTGCCTGGGAGTTATTCTATTGATCATTCGACGGGCAGCTATCTATATGACCCGGCTGGCCGGTTGCGCTTGTATTTAAAATACGGAGACTCTCCCCAGCGCATTGCCGAAGACATCAACCAGCTTCTCGCGGGAAAATAAAAAAGGCAGCTACGCTGCCTTTTTTATTTTATTGAACCGCTGGTAGTCTTAATCTGCATCAAGCTGCGGCAAGTAATGCACCTTTCATTTTTTGGAGTGCTTTGGCCTCGATCTGGCGGATACGTTCGGCTGAAACACCATACTCCGTAGCAAGTTCATGCAGCGTTGCAACGGAATCCTCCTCGTGTACCAACCAGCGGCGCTGAATAATTTCACGGCTACGCTCATCAAGGCTGGCCAAAGCGCCTTGCAGCCCTTCTTCTTGCAAGTAATCAAATTCCTGACGCTCAAGCATGGCTATGGGCTCACCACAACTGTCAGCGGTAAGGTAGGCAATCGGGGAAAAACGATCTTCATCATCGTCAGAGGTCGGCTCTAGTGATACGTCGGCACCCGTGAAGCGGGTTTCCATCTCGATGACTTCCTCCGGCTTTACACCCAGTCGTTGCGCGATCATGTTTACGCCATCGACATCAAGTGTGCCAAAATTCCGTTGTGAACCGGGTAGCGATTCATCTTGCTGCGCTAAGGATGCCTTGATACTACGCAAGTTGAAAAACAGTTTTCGCTGTGCCTTGGTCGTGGCAATTTTAACAAGCCGCCAATTTTTGATGATGTACTCATGAATCTCGGCCTTGATCCAATGCATAGCAAAAGAAACCAGCCGTACCCCACGGTTTGGATCGAAACGCTTCACTGCTTTCATCAGGCCGATATTGCCTTCCTGAATCAAATCAGCGTGAGGCAAGCCATAACCTAAATAGCCGCGAGCAATCGCAATGACTAATCGCAAATGGGAAGTCACTAAAGCACGTGCCGCTTCAATATCGCCTTTCTCGGCCAAACGGCGCGCCAAGGCAAGCTCTTCCGCTTCACTAAGCATAGGCATACGATTCGCGGCTGAAATATAAGCCTCAATACTTCCGCTACCGGAAATAGTTGGAAACTGCTGGTGAGATAATGCGTAAGCCATGGTTCTACCTCCTAGGAAACAATATTAGCACTCCATTGATGAGAGTGCCAATAGCAGTGTAAGTTCCCTTTCAGTTTGCCGCTAATGGCTGGAAAGCGCGTCAGGAATGGCGCAAATGTTGCCCAAGTGATAACAATGCGCCTAACCAGCCAAGTCCTGTTGCTATGCCTAGCAGCAACGCAGAGTCTACCAAGCTCAAAGATTGTAGGGAAAAAGTGAATTCATACAAGTGCAACAGGTCATCTAGCGGAGTGCGCAGCCACCACGCAGCAGCGGCAATCAGTAACCATGCCGTGGCGCCCCCTGCAAAACCCAGTAAGGCACCAAAATACAGGAAAGGTCGGCAAATAAATCCGTTGGTCGCGCCTAGTAGTTGTGACACTTCAATTTCAGCGCGATGAGTTAAGACTTGCATGCGAATAATGTTGAAGGTGATGGCAATCAATCCGATAGCTAATAATCCGCCCAGCAGAATGACAACATTTCGGCTCAGGCGAAGCAAGGCTTCGAGTCTTCTAGCCCACGCTGAATCGAGCTGAACATGTGCGACTTTAGGCCATTGACGAAATTCTTCGACCAGCAAATCAAGGGTTGCCGGTTGATCGGCAATGGCTGTAACAATAAACGCGTCGGGAAAAGGGTTGTCTGGCAAGACATCAATGATCTCCCGCAAGCCTGCATTGGCTTTCATTCGCTGCAAGGTGTCTTCGCGCGGGAGAAAGCGTTGCTGCTTTACGGCCGGATGTTTTTTTAGGCGGGCAGCTAATTCGGTTGCTGCACCGCGTCCTGCATCTACTGCCATGAATACGGAAATTTGCGGCGTAGCAGACGTGCTGCCCATAAGCCGCTGAACATTGTTTAGCAGCATCTGGCCACCAGCGGGGAGCGCTAGTGCAACGCCGATGGCCAGCAGCGACAATAGCGTGGTTAGCGGTGCTGCGATTAGTCGGCGTAAGGCGATTCGCAAGGCACGGCCATGATTAACGAGCCAGATGTTCATTGGAAATTCAAGGCAGCCATCATGCGACTGAGCATCCGTGATCCAGGCGGAGCGTTCGCGCATCAGGAAATAAGTGGCCGTCATAGGTTGCAATCAACACGGTGACGCCGGCGCGGTGAAATTCGTGAAAAATACGTGCGACATCGGCTGCTGTTTCAGCATCAAGGTGCGCTGTGGGTTCATCGGCGAGGAGTAGTGCAGGGCGGCTAACGACGGCACGGGCAATGGCGAGACGTTGTTGTTCACCACCGGACAGTGCAATCGGTAGCGCTTTTTCGCGCATAGCCAAACCGACTTTATCCAGCGCAGCCCTGACGCGCTGCATGGCTTCTTTGGGAGGAAAGCCAGTAATGGACAGTGGGAGCATGACATTTTCAAAAACCGAACGATCGAAAAGTAGTTTTTGATCTTGCAACACAAGTCCCAGACGTCGGCGCAAGAAAGGCAGGGCCGAGCGCGAAAGGGTACCGACATTTTGCCCACCGACCAGCACTGCACCGGACGTCGGTTTCTCGATCGCGGCAACAAGCTTGATCAACGTCGATTTCCCGGCGCCCGAGTGGCCGCTGACAATCAACATGTCGCCCGCTGTCATTTCAAAGCTTAACGCAGATAAGGCATCAATGCCCGGGGGATAACGTTTGGCGACGCGGTCAAAACGAATCATGGGTCGAAAGGGTTTGTAGGGATTTTGCGCAGATGGCCAAGGTTGACCAGCAAATTCAGGACTAAGTTTACTTTACCGCAGAGTTTACTGTCTCCTGCGACACCTTTCGCGCCGCATCACCAAAGCCGACTTTTACTTTATGTATTCGATGATGGGTTATTCATTAAAATCATGAATAAACGCTCGCACGCGTGGGTAGATCTGCCTATCCCAGCGTTTGCCATTGAATACACCGTAGTGACCGGCACCAGGTTGAAGATGATGTTGCTTGCGATAAGGCGCGAGCTTGCTACACAGATCATGCGCCGACAGCGTTTGGCCGATGGAACAAATGTCATCCTTCTCGCCTTCTATCGTAAACAACGCGGTACGACGAATTGCCGAAGGATCTACTCGCTTGCCACGGTATTCAAGTTTTCCCAAGGGCAGTGCATGTTCCTGAAAAACGAGGCGCACGGTTTCAAGATAAAACTCAGCGGGCATATCCATCATTGCCAGATATTCCGAGTAAAAATTCTTGATGCTTTCGGCCTTGGCATGGTCACCATTCACCCGGCTAGCATACATGTTGCGAAATGAGTCTCGATGTCGTTCAGCGTTCATGCTCAAAAAAGCGGAGATCTGCAAATAGCCCGGATACACGCGACGCAAAGCACCTTTGTAACGCAAAGGCACCAGGCCAATCAAGTTCTCTTCAAACCACTCAATCGGTTTATCTGTTGCCAGTTTGTTGACGACGCTGGGGTTAATACGGCAGTCAATCGGACCTGCCATTAATGTCATGCTGCGCGGCTGGTTAGGGCTTTGCTCTGCAGCCATGACGGCAACTGCTGCGAGCGTGCCAACCGTTGGTTGGCAAATAGAAACCAGGTGAGTTTCCGGCCCTAGCCAGTCAATAAATTCGATCAAATGACCAATGAAGGCATTCATGTCGAAGGTACCCGCACTCAGAGGGACATCACGGATGTTATGCCAGTCGGTGATGTACACATCATGATGCTGGAGCAGTGTGCGTGCGGTACTGGCAAGCAGGGTAGCAAAGTGGCCCGAGATAGGCGCGATTAGCAGCACCTTGGGGCCGGGGTTGGGCGTGTCTTTACGAAAGTGCAGCAAGGTGGCGAAGGGTGTGACATGCGCCGCCTCTTCATGCACAGTGATTTTTTGTCCCTCTATTTCAATCGTGTCAATGCCGAAACCTGGCCGCTCATGTGTCAGACCAGCTAAAGTCACTGCCTCGCACAAGGCGGTCAGTTTGCGTACGGTGATGCTATCCGGTAACCATGACATGGTTTGGCGCAACCAAGGGGCGAGCACACGGGCGGTGCTTCGCGCAGGATAACAGGCATCAAAAAGAGCCTGATACATCTGGTAGTGGGGCGCAACTGTAGCAATCAACATGAATCCTTTCCCAATTAGGGGGCTACTAGTACAAGCAAGATACGTGCATGGACTTCATTTTTCGGGAAGTCAAATGGGAACCAGATTCCATGGTACGCACTTTGCTTTATAACATCTTATAACAATACCACGAATAAGAGATATTATCCCTTTAACAAGCCCTGGCCTGATTGGGGTCTTCATTCTTCGCGGATACTGGAGTTTCCCATGACCAAGGCTAAAGCAAGCCTCACTTTGAGCAGCAAAAATTATTCTTCCTGGTCTTTGCGCGGCTGGTTGTTGGTGCGCTTTGCAGGGTTGCCATTTACCGAGCGGCTGGTTGCTACTGATGATGCGTCGGCCAAGGCTGAGTTGCTGTTGCTTTCGCCATCGGTTCTTGTGCCCCGACTGGAACACGACGGTATTTCTGTTTGGGACACCTTGGCTATTGCTGAATATCTTGACGAGATCAAACCGAAAGCTGGCTTGCTACCTGTTGATCAGGCTGCGCGTGCGCACTGTCGTTCTATCTGCGGTGAAATGCACTCTGGATTTTCTGCCCTGCGCTCGGCACTGCCGATGAACCTCAATACCACAGTAAAGAACTTTGCAATTTGGTCGCGCGCCAAAGGCGACATCGAGCGTATCACTGACATCTGGCGCGATTGTCTTACCCGCTACGGTGGACCTTGGCTGTTCGGTAAGCAGCGTGGCATGGCTGACGCCATGTATGCGCCGGTAGTCACGCGGTTTCTGACCTACAGCGTTGAGCTCGACCCCGTTTGTGCTGCTTATTGCCAAACAGTGATCGCCATGCCCGAAATGCAGGAGTGGATTGCTGCGGCAAAACTTGAGCCGACCGATATTGAGGAGCTTGAAGTCGAATTTTGATCGCATATCGGCGCACTATCCTGATGCAAAAAATCCCGCTCACGCACCAAAGTGGGGGAAGTTAAAGCTGGAAGATGGCCGTTTTTGCAGTCATCCGGTGACTGATACACGCTAGTATAGTAACAAGTATCTATCAGACAAGTTGCCGATGAGGGGGTGTGTCTATATTGTGTCTATAAACTGAAAGCAGTCACTGTTTTGTCTTGTGCCAACCGGCTATTCGCAATATCGCTTTCGCTCTCGATGGGCGTAGTCCGGGATGCTGAACTCACCCATAGCGCAAGGCGTAAAGAAAGGTATCGTATGTCCGCACATGCTTGGCAAGTGTTTGACCTCGTTGATCTGAGAAAACAAGTTGAAGGGACAGAGCCACGTTTCGTGGAATTTTTGCGGTCTTCGCAAATATCCTGCGCAATGTATCGACTGCCCGCTGGCGCGCGGGATATGCAGGCGCCGCACCTGGAAGATGAAATTTACATCGTTCTTGACGGGTTCGCCCGGTTGCGTATGGGTAACGATGAGCGTGAAGTACGACCTGGCATGGTGCTTTTTGTCAGTGCAACAACCGATCATTCCTTCTTCAATATTGAGGAAGATCTGACGCTGCTTGCCGTTTTCGGTCCTGCGCCTTTTCTGGAAGGTCTGCGCTGACTTGTTGCGAAAAGCCTGCTGATGATATAGCGATGTGCTTGAGGCGGCCCCGTCCTTGCTTCTGTTGTTTGCTTAAGCGGCGGTATTTTCCGGTCCAGTCAGGAGCGCCTCGACAAACTCATCGACGCGGAACGGCTGCAAGTCATTAATGCCTTCGCCTACGCCAATGAAACGTACGGGCTTGGGGCATTGGCGGGCGATGGCAGCCAGCACGCCACCTTTGGCGGTCCCATCCAGTTTGGTCAATACGAGACCCGTCACGTGGATGGATTGATCGAACGCTTTGACTTGCTGCACAGCGTTCTGGCCAATGTTGGCATCCAGTACTAGTAAGACTTCATGCGGGCCGGTGGCATCGATTTTTTGAATGACGCGGCGCACCTTGGCAATTTCTTCCATCAGGTGCAATTGGGTGGGCAAGCGGCCTGCGGTATCGGCCAGGACAATATCAATATTGCGCGCGCGCGCGGCGCTGATTGCGTCGAACACCACGGCGGCAGGATCGCCAGACTCTTGTGCGATGACCGCTATGCCATTGCGCTCGCCCCAGATTTTGAGTTGCTCACGCGCGGCTGCGCGGAAGGTGTCGCCTGCGGCGAGCAGCACGCTCTTGCCTTGGCTCTGAAAGTATTTCGCCAGCTTGCCGATGGAGGTGGTTTTCCCCGCGCCATTCACACCGGCAATCATTATGACAAAGGGCTTGTGGGCAGTCACATCCAGTGGTTGTTCCAGCGGCGCGAGCAATGTCGTTAGACGGTCAGCCAGCACTTGGCGTAGTTGCGAGGGACTTTCGAGGGCGTTTTTCTTGACAGCTGATTTGAGTTCATCCAGCAGCCATTGCGTCGCGTCGATGCCACAATCAGCGGTGAGCAGCGTGGTCTCAAGATCTTCCAGCAGCGCTTCGTCAATTCGATTGCGGCTGAACAACTCACCCAGCGGCGTGGTGAGCGCTGCGCGCGTACGCGAGAGGCCCGCTTTCAGCCGGTCGCGCCATGAGGTGGCAACGGGTGTGGCGGCGGGTATGGTGGCTGGCTTTGCGTCGTGAGCACTTGTTGCCGTGTCAGCCGCATCGGGCATGCTCGATGCGGAGGGTTTGTCCTTTTTTTTGAGGAAACTAAACATAGAGGTGAGATGTCAGAGGCGGAAGCGATAAGATGTCGCACAAGAATAATTTTAACAGAGCGCCTTCGCTCGCATTGACCTTTCAGCGATTACCTAACAGTTACTTACTGACTTCGACCATGAAATTGCCCATTTGCCTTGCCATGTTGTTATTTGTCGCCGTATCACCAGCACCGACTTTTGCCAATCCGGTGCTCAATACATTTGAAACCACTTTATCCAATGGGTTGCGTGTTATCGTTAAAGAAGATCATCGCGCGCCCACGGTAGTGCACATGGTTTGGTATCGTGCCGGTAGCATGGACGAGAAAGATGGCACATCCGGCGTAGCGCATGCGCTGGAACATTTAATGTTCAAAGGCACCAAGCGACTACCCTCGGGCGAATTCAACCAGCGTGTGGCTGCCGCAGGTGGGCAGGATAACGCGTTTACTTCCTACGACTACACTGCGTATTTTCAGATTGTGCCCAAGGCGGCATTGCCTGAAATGATGCAGCTTGAAGCGGATCGAATGGTGAATCTGGCGTTTACCCCGGCGGAGTTTGCTTCGGAAATCAAAGTGGTGATGGAAGAGCGTCGTTTGCGCACGGATGATAATCCACAGGCGCAGGTGGTTGAGGCAGCCCGTGGCGCCGCGTTTTTAGCACACCCTTATCGTCGCCCGGTCATCGGTTGGATGAATGATCTGGAACATCTGACCTGGCAAGATGCACATCATTGGTACACCCAGTGGTACACGCCAAGCAATGCGTATGTCGTAGTGGTGGGCGATGTCGATCACACCGAAGTATTCCGGTGGGCGCAAAAATATTACGGTGTGCATAAAGCCCACGCGCTGCCTGAACGTAAACCACAGAATGAGCCGGAACAAAAAGGCTGGCGACGTGTGAGCGTCAAGGCACCTGCCAAGTTACCCTACCTTTCCATGCTTTGGAAAGTGCCGCGCCTGAGTGATGTGCATAAAGATCGCGATCCTTATGCGTTAGAAGTTCTCGCCGCGATTCTGGATGGCAATGACACGTCGCGGTTGGCCAGGAATCTGGTGCGGGGTGCGCGTATTGCGCAATCCGCCGGTGCAGGTTATGACGGCACGGTGCGTGGCGAAGCAACGTTCACGGTGGATGGCCAACCGGCAGAGGGGCACAGTGTGGCCGAGTTAGAGGCGGCCTTGCGCGCAGAAATCACCCGCATACAAGTGGCTGGAATTACCCCGGAAGAACTATCTCGCGTGAAGATACAGCTCATTGCCGGACAAACTTACAAGCGGGATTCGCTCATGGCGCAGGCAATGGAAATTGGCGGCATGGAGGCTGTTGGTTTGTCGTGGCGCGACGTTGATTCGCTGGTTGATCAACTCAAAGGCGTTACCGCAGCAGAAGTTCAGGCTGTCGCTCAAAAATATTTCAAGGATGATGCATTGACCATTGCCGTACTTGACCCGCAGCCGATGGATGCCGCTGATCCGAAGACTTCCGCAAATTCTGCGATTAAGACGCTACATTAATTAATGAGTGTGCAAATGACGACCCCGATCCATTTAGTGGTAATACTTGGTTGCAGAAAGCTTATGACAATGAAGAGGCATTTTGTGAAACCCCTTGTTTCTTTTCTTGCGCTTGCGCTTTTTTCCGCAGTCGCTTCTGCGGGCGTAAAAATAGAACACTGGACGACTGCTTCCGGCGCACGTGTGTATTTCGTTGAAACCCGTAGTGTGCCGATTCTCGATGTGCAACTCGATTTTGCTGCGGGCAAGGTGTATTCGGTGCCAGACAAAGCCGGGTTACCGAGCCTCACACGCAGTTTGCTGGAAGCCGGTGCGGGCGATCTGGACGAAGAAAAGTTAGCCGAACGCTTGACGGATACCGGCGCCCAGCTGAGTGGCGGAGTGGATAACGACCGTGCCAGTATGGCGCTACGCACGCTGTCTGCAAAACCGCAGAGAGATGCCGCGTTAACACTCATGCACACCGTATTGTCAGCGCCGACTTTTCCACAAGCCGCACTGACGCGTGAAAAAGAACGCAGTATCGCCGCCATCCGTGAAGCGGACACGCAGCCGGGTGCGATTGTCGCCAAGCGATTTGCCGCAGCGATTTATCCTGCTCATCCCTATGGCGTCAGCGCGACTGTCGAGAGTGTGGCTACCATCACGCGGCAAGACCTCATCGATTTTTATCAGCAACACTACGCGGCCAAACATGCGACGATCTCTCTCATTGGCGATATTTCACGCAGCGAAGCGGAAGCTATCGCTAATCAGCTATCGCAAGCCTTGCCCGCTGGCGGTGCATCCGTTACCTTGCCGCCCGTCACGTTGCCAAAAAGTCAGACAATTAAAGTCGCGCATCCTGCTGCGCAAAGCCACATACAGATCGGGCTACCCGCTGTGCGGCGAGGCGATGCGGATTACTTTGCCCTGCTGGTGGGCAATTACAGTTTGGGCGGTGGTGGATTTGCCTCACGGTTGATGAAAGAGGTACGAGAAAAACGAGGCTATGCGTATAGCGTCAGTTCTTATTTTTATCCGCAACTGTTGCCCGGTCCCTTTGAAATTAATCTGCAAACCAAGCGCTCACAGGCTAATGATGCACTCAAAGTCGTTGATGACGTATTAAGCCGCTTCATGGAGCAAGGCCCGACGGCGCAAGAACTGATGGCAGCGAAAAAAAATCTTGTTGATGGCTTGGCGCTGCGTCTGGATAGCAACGCCAAGCTGCTGGGCTATTTATCGACTATCGGATTTTATGGTTTGCCACTCACTTATCTGGATGATTTTCCAGCGCGGGTCAATGCAGTGACAATTTCCCAGGTGCGCGATGCTTTCGCTCGTCATGTCCCACGTGATCATCTGGTCACCGTTATTGTGGCGACTGAGTAAGCCCCTCTGCAACGCATGAGCAAAATTCGCATCACGGGTGGCGAATGGCGCAGTCGGCAACTGCAGGTAACTGAGGCACCGGGACTGCGGCCGACACCTGATCGCGTGCGCGAAACGCTGTTTAACTGGCTGGGGCACGATTTGACGGGTTTGGCCTGTCTCGATCTGTTTGCCGGGAGTGGCGTGCTGGGCATGGAAGCTGCCTCGCGCGGCGCGTCGTATGTGGCGTGTGTGGAACAATCAAGACACGTTTTTCATACACTGAAAAAAAACGTCGATAGTTTTGCTTGTGCAAGTATCCAACTTTTTTTGTGCGATGCGCTAAAATTCGCCCCCCCAGTCGGCAGGCGTTTTGATCTGATCTTTCTCGATCCGCCCTATGGTCAGGGCTGGCTGGAACGTATTGCACCCCGGCTGGATGAACTGGCAACCCCTGCGGCGAGGCTTTATGTTGAAGCGGAAGCGCCGCTGACACAACTAGGTCGATGGTCGGTTATCAAGGCAGGGCAGGCGGGCCAGGTTTATTTTCATCTGCTGGAGTCAATATGAGTACAAACATCGCGGTTTATCCAGGCACATTCGACCCCTTCACGCGGGGCCACGAAGATTTAGTACGCCGGGCTGCGGGTCTGTTTGGTCGGGTGATTATCGGTGTTGCGGAAAGCCGCAAGAAAAATCCGCTGTTTTCAATGGCCGAGCGGGTGGATATGGCGCGTGAGATTTTGCAGGAAGTGCCGAATGTTGAAGTGCATGGTTTTGATTGCTTGCTCATGAATTTTGTTTATGAGCATCATGCGACAATCGTTGTGCGCGGTTTGCGGGCAGTGTCCGATTTTGATTACGAATTTCAGATGGCCGGCATGAATCGCAATTTGTACCCCGATGTGGAAACGGTTTTTCTCACACCCGCTGAGCAGTACATGTTCATTTCTTCCACCATGGTGCGTGAAATCGCACTGCTTGGCGGAGATGTGTCAAAGTTTGTATCGCCGCAAGTACTGACGAATTTAGCCAAAAAAACAGCCGCTCAAAACAACTGAATTTGTGCCGGGAAAACTTAAGGAAGCCCAAGGAAAACCATGTCTTTACTGATTACCGATGAATGCATTAACTGTGACGTATGCGAGCCGGAATGCCCGAATAACGCCATTTCGCAAGGCGACGAAATTTATGTTATCGATCCGGAAAAGTGCACCGAATGTGTCGGCCACTTTGATACCCCGCAGTGTCGCGAAGTCTGCCCTGTGGATTGCATTCCGAATGACAAGGATAACATCGAATCAAAAGATGACTTGATGGCCAAGTTCATGCGCTTGACCGCCAAAGTCGCGGCAAAATAAAACAGTTACCGCTGGCAATGCGTGCAGTAAAACGTCGTGCGTTGCGCTTGCCTTATCTCCTGGATCGCGTGGCCGCAAATTCGACAGGGCTGGCCCGTGCGGCCATAAGCAAAATATTGCTGCTGAAAATAGCCTGAGCTGCCGTCCGAATGAATGAAATCGCGCAGGCTGCTGCCGCCAGCGTCAATTGCTGCTTGCAGGGTGGTTTTGATGACAGGCACCAGGCGCTGCAGGCGTGCCAGTGAGATTTTACCGGCTGCGGTGCGCGGATTAATGCCCGCGCGAAAAAGGCTTTCCGTAGCGTAAATATTGCCGATGCCGACGATGCGATGGCTATCCATCAGCACGGGTTTGATGGCTGATTTAATGCCCGCGAGTTCGGCCTTTAACCAGTGGGCGTCAAATGCCTCATCGAGCGGTTCGATGCCGAGTTTTGCCAGCAAGGGATGGGTGAAAGTGTCGTTAAGCCCGTCGCCTTCCAACCAAAGCATGGCACCAAAGCGTCGTGGGTCGCGCATGCGCAGTGTGGTTTCATCGAAGACCAAATCAACATGGTCATGCTTTTGTGCGGGTGTATTGGTTGGCAATAATCGCAGGCTGCCCGACATGCCCAAATGGATTAACAGATGGCCGGTGCCAAAATTCAGCAACAGATATTTTGCGCGCCGGGTTAGCGAGATCAGTCGCTGGTCAACAAAAGTCGCACGCTGCGCATGGGGTAGCGGATAGCGCAGGGCAGGGGCGCGAAAGTCGGCGCTGGTGAGACGGCGGCCAACCAGCGCAGGGGCGATACCACGGCGAGTGACTTCAACTTCAGGTAGTTCAGGCATACGGAAACTCATACGAAACTGATAACATCAGTGCATTGTATGCGACTGTTTTACTGGGTACCTTGCTTATGAATTCTATTGATCACCTGATGGCGTCTGGACTCTTGCGGCACACTTTGCGGTCAACGTTGCGGCCTATGGTGCTGGCCTTGTTTTTTTGCAGCAGTTTTGCACTGGCGAAGAGTCCATCAGTATTGCTGGCGCAAGGTGTGCCAACGTCAAGCGCAGATCAAGCATCTGAGACAGCAACAAGTGCTAAAGAGGATGAGCGCTTGCCAAAAATGGTCTTGACAGAAAAAATTCTCTATGAATTCTTGCTGGCCGAAATTGCCGGGCAGCGCGGCCAGATGGCGATCGCTTCCGAGGTCTATTTTGATCTGGCGAAAAATACGCGGGACCCGCGCATTGTGCGTCGGGCCGCAGAAGTGGCGTTATATGCGCGGCAGTATCCTATCGCACTGGAAGCTTCGCGCATGAGGGTAGCGATTGACCCGCAAGACAGGGAAGCGCAGCGAATTCTGGCTACCTTGCTGCTGGCCAGTGGCCGGATTGACGAGTTGGCGATTAACCTGGCGCATGATCTTGAAAATGCTGGCCCGCGCACCGGCGATTTGCTGCTTCAGCAACCACGCGTTTTCGCAAATTATCCCGATAAAGCAGCAGTCAAACGCTTGCTCGATCAACTCACCCAGCCTTATGCGGCGTTGCCCGAGGCGCACTTGGTACGTGCTCAAGCAGCGCTTGCAGTGAATGACAAAGCCGGGGCCATGAGCGAAGTGGATCAAGCGCTAGCATTGCGCCCCACTTGGGAACCTGCCGCTTTGTTAAAAGCCGGTTTGCTTGCGCAGGGCGCACCGCAACTTGATTTTCTGAAGCGGTTTCTTGCGGCCAATCCTTCGGCGCATGATGTGCGTTTGGGTTATGCCCGCACCCTGGTGGCTGAAAAACGCTATGACGATGCCCGGAAGGAATTTGAAAAACTGCTGCGATTGAATCCGGAAAATCCGGATGTGTTATTTGCCGTTGGCATACTCTCGTTGCAGTTAAATGATGTTGCCACAGCCGAAAAACATCTCAAGCACTTCATGCTGTTAGGACGGGGCGAACAAGATGCGGCGCGCTTTTACCTCGGCCAGATCGCAGAGCATGCAGGGAAAAATGATGAGGCACTTGAGTGGTACCGTGCGGTTGCAGACGGCGAGCAGAAAGTCCCGGCGCACGTGCGTGCAGCGCAATTGCTGGTACAACAAAACAAGCTTGAGGAGGCGCGCGAACAGATTGCGATCGCACGTGCCAGCACGCCCACCGATAGCCGCTTGATCATTGCTGAGGCGCAATTGCTGCGCGAGGGCGGACGTTATGCCGAAGGGTATGCCATGTTGAGTGCTGCGCTGGAAGCGCAACCAGATGACCCGGATTTGCTCTACGAGACGGCGCTCATGGCAGAAAAACTGAATGATGTGACGACGATGGAGCGGCATTTGCGGCATTTGATCAAATTAAAACCAGAAGAGGCCATAGCTTATAACGCGCTGGGCTATTCACTGGCCGATCGTAAAGTGCGCCTTGCCGAAGCTATGCAGCTGATCGATCGGGCGCTAACGCTGAAACCCGATGACCCGTTTATTCTGGATAGCAAAGGCTGGGCGTTGTTTCGGCAGGGTCAGGCGAATGAGGCCTTGACGACTTTGAAAAAAGCCTATGCGCTCAAGCCCGATGCCGAAATTGCGGCACACATCGGTGAAGTGCTATGGTCGCTCGGACGTCACGACGAAGCCATCAAGCTCTGGCGCGATGCGACGCTGGCACATCCGGAAAATGAAGCGCTGGCGACAACGATCAAGCGATTTGTTCCGTGATGCGGTTGTGGCAGATTTTTCCTGTTGCCTGTTTTGTACTTGTTGTCACGGCTTGCGCGCAGTTTCCGGCAGCCCCTGATGCGAGGTTGTCTGCAAATGCGCCCGCGTTGTTGTTAGGCCCGCCGGTAGAAAACTTTGTAGCAGAAGGCCGGCTCTCCTTACAGCAGGATAAGCGCCAGGATCACGTGCATTTTCGCTGGCAGCACACAGGAGCAGAGGATGTGGTGCTCTTTATTTCGCCGCTCGGCCAAGGTCTGGCTGAAATTCGGCGCGATGCGACAACTGCGCGGCTGACGCAACCGAATCAGCTGACGGTAGAAGCCAGTAATCTGCCAGAACTCGCCCAGCGTGTATTTGGCACCACGCTACCGCTGGATAGTCTCACCGATTGGCTGCGTGGCGCACATCCCGAATTAGAAGGCGCAGTCGATGGCTGGCACGTCTCAGTGACGGAGACTACGCTGCATCCCATGAGTGCTTTCCAGCAACGAGCTCAATGCTGCGCGGCGTATCACCAGCGCCGACTTTTACGCACCTTGCTTGTCACACGCGATGAAGTGACCTTGAAACTCATCGTGGATTCCTGGGAGTTCACGGATGAATGACGCGATGACGAATGAGCTGTCCTGTGACGAATCGCATGAATGGTTTGCGCCTGCCAAGATCAACTTGTTTTTGCATGTCATCGGCCGACGCGCGGATGGTTACCATTTGCTGCAAACCGTGTTTCGATTTTTGGATGCAGGCGATTCCATACGCTGCGAGCCTCGCCAGGATGGCCGCATCGTGCTGGCAACGCCGCTGCCGGGTGTGGCGGATGAAAACCATTTGGCGGTACGCGCAGCACAGGCTTTGCGCACAGAAATACTCCGCACGGCTTCTGCATCGGCGGCGCGGGGCGCCAAGCTAGGGGTTACTTTGCACGTTGATAAGCGTCTACCGCTGGGTGGCGGGCTGGGCGGCGGCAGCTCGGATGCGGCAACGACACTGATTGCACTGAATCATCTATGGCGCACGGGGCTTGATCGCGTGCAGTTACAACGCATCGCCTTCACGCTGGGCGCCGATGTGCCGATATTTATTCATGGGCATACCGCCTTTGCCGAAGGCGTGGGCGAGCGCTTCACTGATGTCACGCCCCCGCCTGCGTGGTATCTGGTGCTGGTGCCACCGGTTGCCGTGCCTACAGCACAAATTTTTGCGGCGTCAGATCTGCGCCGTGACACCCCGGCGATGGCGGCTAGCGCCTGGCATTCAGGCGTGGGCCGCAATGATCTGGAAGCCGTTACTGCTGCGCTTTATCCGCAAGTCGCGCGGCATCTGGACTGGTTACGCGCATGGGGGGACGCGCGCATGAGTGGATCGGGCGCGTGCTGTTTTGTGGCCTTTGCTACGGCCGCCGCCGCTGATGCGGCGCATGCTGCCTTGCCATCATCGATGCAGGGCTTTGTTGCCCGGGGCATAGATCAACATCCGCTGGCTTTTAT
>WOYI011324772.1_pt2 | contig 20393 bp, 23 predicted proteins | sample 6423411 | NCBI WGS metagenome assembly WOYI01 (sample SAMN13441803, study PRJNA592873) | oil field metagenome | biome: oil field; feature: oil-well bore; material: oil-contaminated soil; isolation source: oil-contaminated soil from oil-well borehole | place: Germany: Wietze | collected 2016-10-18 ... | reverse complement strand
ACTGGGAAGAACGCATCCTCGAACTGCGCGAGCAAATCGCCCGCATGCAGGAACCACCATTCACCATGCATTGAAAGGAAAAAAACCATGCGCGAAGCGAAAGTAAAATGTCTGAGCACCGCCGGCTTCCACCAGATGGCCTATGTCGAATGGGGTGACGCGGAGAATCCCAGGGTGCTGATCTGCGTACATGGCCTGACGCGCAACGGACGCGATTTTGATTTTCTCGCGCAAGCGCTGGCGGCTGACTACCGCGTGGTCTGCCCTGATGTGGTCGGCCGTGGCAAAAGCGACTGGCTAAGCAACAAGTCGCTTTATGTCATGCCGCAATACTGCGCCGACATGGTCACCTTGCTGGCGCGGCTGAACGTGGAAAGCGTCGACTGGCTCGGCACCTCGATGGGTGGATTGATCGGCATGGCGCTCGCCGCGCAACCCGGCAATCCGATCCGTCGGCTGGTGCTCAATGATGTCGGCCCCGTCGTCAGCGCAGTCTCGCTGGCGCGCATTGGCGATTATCTCGGGTCGCCGCCGCGCTGTGACAGCGTTGAAGAAGCTGAAGCCTATATGCGCGCCGTATCCGCCTCATTCGGCCCGCACACCGATGCGCAATGGCGGCACCTGACGGTGCATGCCGTACGCGAAGCGGCGGATGGCAAGATCGAATTCCGCTACGACCCCGGCATCGCACAAGCCTACAAACAGGGGCAGCAACTCAGCGGCGGCAAGGATGTTGAACTCTGGCCGCTGTTCGACGCCATCACCTGCCCCACCCTGCTGCTGCGCGGTGAACAATCCGATCTGCTGACAGCACAAACCGCACAAGCCATGACCGAGCGCGGCCCGCGCGCGCAGCGTGTCGACATTCCCGGCGTCGGCCATGCGCCAACCCTGATGCATGAAGCGCAAATAGCCCCGGTGAGAAACTTTCTGCTTCAGGCGTAAGTTCATCGGGCTCGAATGCCATACCGGTTCGCCGTCTTATCAGCGCCGACTTTTGCGCCGACTTTTCAGTTAGTCGCCAATGTATGCGCTGCACGCCAGCGCAGGTATAGCCGCAACTGGCGCGAGTCTTCTGCGGCAAGACTGTCCGCCAGCAAAGGCAGTGCCGCGAGTCGGCCGCTTTGCCGGTATAGCAACACGGTCATAAACGGCAGCACGGTGGTATAGCGGTGCAATGTCATCGTGCTCGCCGTGCCATCAGCGCCGACTTTTTCAATTCGGCCATCGCCATGCAATATCAATCCCGTCACGGCCATGGGGCGGTGCTGATACCACAAGGAAGCTGCAACCAACACCAGCAGCAGCCAGATGAATCCATCAGGGATATCTGCGCGCAGCACGGCAAAGACGGCGACACTATGCGCCAGCCATTGCGCAAGTAGCAGACGATACGAGCGCTGAAGCGAGATGTGTAGAGTCGGCGTGGTGGCGGGTTGCATGCCGCCTCCCCCCACTTACATGCGGCGGAAAATCAGGGTGCCGTTGGTGCCCCCAAAGCCAAAGTTGTTTTTCATCGCGACGTCGATTTTCATCGGCCGCGCGACGTTGGCGCAGTAGTCAAGATCGCATTCCGGGTCTTGCTCGAAGATGTTGATCGTCGGCGGGCTGATCTGATGATGAACCGCCAGCACGGTAACCACCGACTCAAATCCTCCTGCCCCGCCCAGCAAGTGGCCGGTCATGGACTTGGTGGAGTTGACCACCAGCTGCTTGGCGATATCGACACCAAATGCCAGCTTGATGGCTTCGGTTTCATTTTTGTCGCCCAGCGGGGTGGATGTGCCATGGGCATTCAGGTACTGCACATCGCCGGGATTGATGCCGGCGTTTTTCATCGCATTCAACATGCTGCGGCGGGGACCGTCAGTATCCGGCGCAGTCATGTGAAAAGCATCACCACTCATGCCAAAACCGGAGAGTTCGGCATAGATTTTCGCGCCGCGCCGCCTGGCATGCTCATACTCTTCGAGCACCATGACGCCAGCGCCTTCACCGAGCACAAAACCATCTCTGTCCTTGTCCCACGGTCGGCTCGCGGTGGCGGGATCGTCATTGCGCGTGGATAGCGCCTTGGCCGAGGAAAACCCGCCAATGGCCAGTGGCGTCACCGAGGATTCGGCGCCACCACAGATCATCACGTCGGCATCACCACATTCGATGAGCCGCGCCGACAGGCCAATGGCATGCAGGCCGCTGGAGCAGGCGGTGACGACGGAAAGATTCGGCCCCTTGACGCCGAGCGTGATCGACAGATTGCCCGAGATCATGTTGATGATGGTGCTGGGGATGAAGAAGGGCGATACCTTGCGCGCTCCACCGGCAAGAAAATCATTATGGGTTTCTTCAATCAGCGGCAAGCCACCAATGCCGGAACCGATATTCACCCCGATACGGTCAGCATTTTCAGCGTTTACTTCCAGTCCGGAATCCCGCATCGCCTGGATGCCCGCCGCCATGCCGTAATGGATGAAAACATCCATGCGGCGGGCTTCCTTGGCGGACAAATAGGCGGTGACATCAAAATCCTTCACCTCGCCGGCGATGCGCGACGCGAAGGTTGACGCATCGAAACGGGTGATCGTCCTGATGCCGGATTTCCCGGCAATCAGGTTCGCCCAGGCTTCGGCAACAGAATTACCTACCGGCGAGACAAGCCCCAGCCCGGTGACGACTACTCGACGTCGCGTCACGAATAGCTCCGCAAATAATTGAAAATAAATGACTGGTTCGGATCTGCACCTGCGGCATGGCGATGCGCCATGCCTGCAGCCGGAGAATTACTTCTTGAGATGACCATTAACGTAGTCAATAGCCTGTTGTACGCTGGTGATCTTTTCCGCGTCCTCATCGGGAATTTCGCATTCGAACTCCTCTTCCAATGCCATCACCAGTTCAACGGTGTCAAGGGAATCCGCCCCCAGGTCTTCGACGAATGAAGATTCATTCTTGATGTCTGCTTCATTCACGCCCAGTTGCTCGGCGACGATCTTCTTGACGCGTTGTTCGATGTTGTCCATCTTAAAACTCCTTCCCTGATTGATCGGGTATTTAAAAACCTGCCTAGTTTACCAAAAATGCCTGACTCTCCCGGAGAAATCAGGCCATATACATCCCACCATTTACATTCAGCGTGCTGCCTGTGATGTATCCGGCGCGCGGCGACGCGAGAAATGCCACGGTCGCCGCGATTTCCTCAGGCTGTCCGAGACGGCCCAGGGGAATCTTGTCAAGCAATGCCTCGCGCTGCGCTTCCGGCAGGGCGCGCGTCATGTCGGTGTCGATGAATCCGGGCGCAACGCAATTCACGGTGATGTTGCGGCTGCCCAATTCATGCGCCAGCGCCCGGCTCATGCCGGCGACACCGGCCTTGGCCGCAGCATAGTTGGCCTGCCCCGGATTGCCGGCTTCACCCACCACAGAAGTGATGTTGATGATGCGCCCGAAACGCGCCTTCATCATGCTGCGCATGACCAGTTTGGACAACCGGAACACGGCCTTGAGGTTGGTCTCAATCACCGCATCCCATTCATTGTCTTTCATGCGTAGCGCCAGATTGTCGCGGGTAATGCCAGCATTATTGACGAGCACCGAAATGCCGCCAAATTTGCTCTCGACCTCACCAAGCAGCGCTTCACAGGCAGCCGCATCGGTGACATCGAGTGCAACCCCCAATCCGGCAATGGATGCAGCATCCAATGCCTTCTGAATTTTGGCCACACCCGCTGCTGAAGTGGCCGTACCAATGACAGTGGCGCCCTGTGCGCCAAGCTCCAGCGCAATGGCCCGTCCCAGACCGCGCGAGGCGCCGGTGACCAGCGCGATTTGCCCTTGCAGCAAATTCATATCAATTTTCCTTTACCAGCGCCAGCGCAGCCTCAAGTCCCGCCAAGTCAGCCATGGCCAGACCGGTCAGGCCATCTGCGCAGCGTTTTACCAGGCCGGACAACACTTTGCCCGGACCGCACTCGATGACATGGGTCACGCCAGCCGCCTGCATCGCCTGCATGGTCTCGACCCAGCGCACGGGGGCGGCGGCCTGGCGTACCAAGGCATTCTTGATGGCCTCGGGGTCACTCAGTTGGGCGACATCCACATTATTCACTACCGGAATTTGCGGTACAGAAAACTTCACATCCGCCAGCCGGATCTGAAGTTTTTCTGCTGCGGGCAGCATCAACGAGCAATGGAAAGGCGCAGAAACCGGCAGCATCAAGGCGCGTTTTGCACCCTTGGCCTTGGCGGCCTCGGCCGCACGCTCGACAGCCGCCTTATGGCCGGCAATCACCGTCTGTTTGGGTTCATTGAAATTCACCGCCTGCACGACCTGTCCCTGGGCCGACTCAGCGCAGGCCTCAATGACCGCCGTCGCATCCAGGCCGAGAATGGCTGCCATCGCCCCTGCGCCGGCAGGCACCGCGTCCTGCATGGCGCGGGCGCGCAACTCAACCAGCGGCACGGCATCCTTGAGCGGCAACACGCCGGCGGCGACCAGCGCCGAATACTCACCCAGGCTATGGCCAGCCATCAGCGCCGGCTGCGGGCCGCCGTTTTCCAGCCACAGCCGATAAACGGCAATGCCGGCAGTCAGCATCAAGGGCTGGGTGTTGACTGTCTGGTTCAATGCCTCGGCCGGGCCTTCGCTGACCAGTTGCCAGAGGTCGCGGCCCAATGCCGTCGAAGCCTCATCAAAAGTGGCGCGCACAATGGCCGTATCGCCATATTGGGCCATCATGCCCAATGACTGCGAACCTTGGCCAGGGAAAACCAATGCAAATTTCATAAGCAAATATCCGGAATCAGAAAGTAAGAAGCGCGGCACCCCAGGTAAAACCGCCACCCACACCTTCCAGCAGCAGATGCTGGCCGTGTTTGACTTGTCCGCTGCGTACCGCTTCATCCAGCGCCAGCGGGATGGACGCGGCCGAGGTATTGCCGTGATGATCTACCGTGACAATGCATTTTTCCGGTGGCAAGCCGAGTTTCTTCGCGGTGGCCTGCATGATGCGCACATTCGCCTGGTGCGGAATCAACCAGTCGATGTCGGCCACATCCATGTGGGCCATGGCCAGCACTTCATGCCCGACATCCGTCAGCACCTTGACCGCAAATTTGAACACTGCCTGCCCGTCCATGCGCAAAAACGGGTCGCCCGTCACCTGGCCGCCACTGACCTGGCCAGGCACGGAAAGAATGCCATGCTGGCTGCCATCCGCATGCAGCGCCGTGGCCAGCACACCGGGTTTGTCTGCCGCTTCCAGAACTACGGCACCCGCACCGTCACCGAACAGCACGCAGGTGCCGCGATCGGTCCAATCCATTATGCGCGAGAAGACCTCGGCGCCGACGATCAAGGCGCATTTATGCGAGCCGGAACGGATGAATTTTTCCGCCACGCCCAGCGCGTAGACGAAACCACTGCACACGGCCTGCACATCAAAGGCCGGCGCACCATGTGTCATGCCCAGCTTGTTTTGCAGCAGCGCCGCCGTGCTGGGGAAAATGTAATCGGGTGTTGAGGTGGCGACAATGAGCAGATCCACTTCGCTGGCCTTGCGTCCTGCCGCTGCCAGCGCCTGCTGGCTGGCGCGCAAGGCGAGGTCACTGCTGCTGACACCGGGCGCGGCGAGATGGCGGCTGCGTATCCCCGTGCGTTCGATAATCCAGTCGTCGGATGAAGCCAGCCCGTGCGTATCAATCAAGGCCTGGTTGCCAATCGGCTCACCGGGCAGATAGCTGCCTGTTCCCGTGATGCGTGTATGGATCATTGTTGTTTCTATTATCCTCAGTCGCAGAAAGTCGGCGCTGGCGACACGGCGGCCATGCGTGCGGCAATTTTCTCCGGTAGTTTCTGGCGCGCCATCTCCGCGGCTCGCTCCAGCGCAGAACGAAAAGCCAACTGGTCGGCCGAGCCGTGGCTTTTGACCACGATGCCTTTCAAGCCCAGCAGGCTCGCGCCATTATAGCGGCGATGATCAAAACGCCGCCGGAAGGATTTCAGCGCCGGCAGGGCAACCAGCGCCGCCAGTTTCCTGAGCCAGGTGCGCGAAAACTCTTCCTTAAGCGCACTGGCAATCATTTGCGCGAGCCCCTCGGATGCCTTCAAGGCCACATTCCCGACAAAACCATCGCACACCACGACATCCGTAGTGCCCTTGAAAATGTCAGTGCCCTCGACATTGCCATAAAAATTCAGGTCGCTTTGACGCAGCAACTCACCCGCACGCTTGACTGTCTCATTGCCCTTGATGGCTTCCTCGCCGATATTCAGCAAGCCGACGCTCGGCTTGTCCTTGTGCTCCAAGGTCGACACCAGCATCGCGCCCATGATGCCAAACTGCAACAGGTGCTCCGGGCTGCAATCGACATTCGCACCCAGGTCAAGCACATACGTGCTGCCGCGCCGGGAAGGAAGAATCGTGCAGATGGCCGGACGGTCTATGCCAGGCAGGGTTTTCAGCACAAAGCGCGATATCGCCATCAGCGCGCCGGTATTCCCGGCGGAAATGGCGGCGTGAGCTTGCCCCTCCTTGACCAGGTCGACCGCCACACGCATGGATGAATCCTTCTTTCCGCGGAGCGCATTGGCGACTGCCTCATCCATCTCGACAATTTCCGCCGCATGGCGAATGGAAACGCGCGCACCGAATTCGGCGGCAACCTTTTCCACATACGGGCGCAACAACTCCTCACGCCCGACCAGAATGACTGCGCACGTCACCTCCTTGCGCAGAAATTCAAATGCTGCGGGCACGGTGACCGTCGGACCATGATCGCCGCCCATGCAGTCCACTGCAATGGTAATCACCATTTATCCAGGCTTCCTGACAAGAAAATGGCTGGACACGTCAGACGCATCCAGCCTGAATCCTGTGGGGTAACCGGTCAGCCTTTGGCCTTGATGACTTTTTTGCCTTGATAAACGCCGGAAGGAGAAATATGGTGACGCAGGTGAACCTCACCTGTCGTCGCCTCAACAGCCAGCGGGGGCGCGGTCAAAAAATCATGGGCGCGATGCATGCCACGTTTGGAAGGGGACTTCTTGTTTTGCTGAACGGCCATTTGATGCTCCTTGTTTCAATGTTTTTTCAACGCGGCAAGCGCCGCAAACGACGATAATTCAAACCCATTTCCGGCTACCGGAGGCAATTCGCATTGCCCATGCAGTGGTGCGATGGGCAATGCCAGCAACACTTCATCCTCAATCAACGACAACACATCCAAAGCCTGGTCTGCAGCAATGGTGTCCGCTTCATCGTCAATCAACTCATCGTCCGGCCAGGCTTCTCCAGGAGCGATTAGCTGTAGCACAGCATCAATACCCAAGGGCAAATCCACACCCTCCAAGCAACGCTGACACTGCACCAACACATTGCCCTGAACCACCAGATGCAGCCAGTGCTTGCCTTCTTCATCCTGCCACCCGCGCAGCCTGACACCAAGAGAACCACGGGAACCACGCTGCTCCAGCAACCCGCCCGCCAACCTCGGCAGATGAGCCAGTGGCACGGCACCTTCAATGACGCGGCCATCCTGCGCAAACGCCAGACTATCGATAACAGTCGGCGCAAAAGGCGGCAGCCCGGCAACAGGCAACACCAAAGGCATGTCGGAAATTTCGTGCGGCATAACTGACGAATGTTATCATGCCCGCCCCCTCCTTTCAAGCCAGAAACATGGTTCAACGCATTATCCTCGCCTCAACGTCGACCTTTCGCCGTGAGCTCTTGAACCGCCTGCAACTCCCTTTTGTCGCCATCGCACCCGTCGCTGACGAATCTATGCTGCCTGATGAGCTGCCTGCGGCCACGGCCATGCGTCTGGCGCAAACCAAAGCCGAGATGGTCGCCAAGGATTTTCCGGATGCCCTGATCATTGGTGCCGACCAGGTAGCTGCCTGTGGCAAGCAACGCTTTGGCAAGCCGGGCACACGTCAGAATGCCTTGCAACAACTCCGCCAGATGCGCGGGCAGGAAATCATTTTTCATACCGGGCTTTGCGTCCTCAACAGTGCAACAGGTCACGCCCAGGTGCAATGCATCCCCAGCCAGGTCGGCCTGCGTGATCTGACGGATGCCGAAATCGAAGCTTATCTGGACAAGGAGGATGCGCTCAACTGTGCGGGCAGCGCCAAGTCGGAAGGCCTGGGCATAGCATTGTTGCGCTACCAGCGTGGCGACGACCCCACCGCGCTCATTGGCCTGCCGTTGATTGCCTTGTGCGACATGCTGCGCGCCGAAGGTGTGGCGCTGCCCTGACGCGCCATCCATGGCCGGAACGCTTTATCTGCTGCCGGTAACGCTCGGCGACACCACGTGGCAAACCTTCCTGCCGCCAGCCACGCGCGAAATCGCCTGCCGTCTGACCCATTTCGTTGCCGAAAATGCAAAGACGGCGCGCACGGAGCTCAAGCGCATCGGGCATCCCATCGCATTGCGTGAATTAACGATCGCGCAATTGCCCGAAAAACTCACGTCTGCAGAAATTGAGCAACTGCTGCAACCCCTGATCGCCGGACAGGATATCGGCCTGATGTCAGAAGCGGGTTGCCCCGCAGTGGCCGACCCCGGCGCATTGCTGGTGCGGCGGGCACATGAACTGGGCATCGCCGTGAAGCCATTGGTCGGCCCTTCCTCGCTCCTGCTCGCCCTGATGGCTTCCGGGCTTGATGGCCAGCGCTTTGCGTTTCATGGCTACCTGCCCGCGCGCGAACCTGAACGCAGCCAGCGCATCATCACGCTCGAAAAAGAGTCGAGCCAATATCGGCAAACGCAGATTTTCATTGAGACACCTTACCGCAACCTCACCCTGTTCACTGCCCTGCTCGCCACTGCACGGCCAAAAACCCGGCTCTGTCTTGCCACCGACCTGACATCGGCGGATGAGTCCATCGCCACACACCGTCTGCTTGACTGGCAAAAACTACCGCCACCGCCAATCGACAAGCGGCCGACAGTCTTCCTGCTGCTGGCTGATTAATCATTCATTTGAAGTGCAGGATACCCGCACTGCTAGAATTCAACGCTATTCACTTTTGCTCTTGACCCATGAAACGTAACCGCCCGCTAAGGCGCACCCGGCAAACACCGGATACTGAACTGCTCATTCGCCTGGCCACCCGGCTCAGCGAATCTTCCAGCCGGCTCGAGGACAGCTTCTGGGATAGTCGCCTGAATGCACTGGTTGCACGTTTGCTGGCCGATGGCGAAGAAGAAACCCTGCTCGCCGCGCTGGATCCGCTTTACCACGAAACCTCACCAGCCTATGGCGTGCTGGCCGACAGCATCGAATACTGCGTCGAATCGCCACAGATCAACAGCCCCGACAAGCTGGATGCGCTGCTGATTGCCATTCCCATCCTCGCCTGGTCACGCTTTTCGATTGCTTCCGGTCCCATCCCCGCCGCGTTGCTGGCGACCATCCGCACGCATTTGCAGGCCCATGTACTGGCGACCAATGTCAAGCTGGGCCTGTGCGATACGCTGCTCAGCCCGGACCAGTTGCCGCCCACCTACGTCGAAACGGCCCAGCTTGCCAACAAGCTGGCCAAAGCCGCCGTGCATGACCGCGACCTGAAACTCGCCCCCAAACAATTGCCCGAGACCATCAACTTTCTGTCCGACACCCGTTACATTCTTGCCTCGATTGTCGCGCCCAAGGGGGGCGCCCTGTTCCGCTGGCAGGAAGCCGATGGTGACCGTGCCGAATCCTTCCGCCAATGGGCGCTGCAAGGCGGTGAAGCCATCCGCTCCCTGTTGCCGGCCTGTGCACTTGAGTTTCAGCCTGTCGGCGCCTATCACGCCGCGGTGCTGGATGCCGACCGCGCTTCACGCCCCTGGTCATTGCGTTCTGTCGTGGCTTACCTGCAAACCGTACTGACCGTGCAACCTGCCGACTTGCACGCAACCATCGCACTCTTTGAAGATGATCAGGTTGAGGAATACCGCATCGGCCTGACTTTGCGCGCCCAGCGCGAAGTCGTGCATGGCGTGGTCTGGCCGCTGCTGGAAGGCGAAAATGACAACAGCGACATGCCCGCGCAAATCGAGGCTGTGCTGCGCGAGGCCGGTGTGACCCATGTCAACTTCCTGAATCAGCGCTTTCCGCTCGAATACTGCGATGATTGCGGTGCACCGCTATACCCTGCGCCGGATGGCGAGGCCATGCATGCCGAGCTGCCTGAAGAACAGGCCGCAAGCGCACCGCGCCACCTGCATTAAAACCGCTTGCGCCGTATTTGCGCCGCATCACTATCGCCTCATCGGCGCTTCATCAGCGCCGACTTTTCAGCCGTAGCGATAAGGCGCGGGATCAATCGCTGGTTTACGTCCGGCCATCAAGCAAGCCAACAGTTGCGCCGAGCCGCAGGCCATTGTCCAGCCCAGCGTGCCATGGCCGGTGTTCAGCCACAGCCCGGCCAGGCCAGCATCACGCATGTCACCAATCAGCGGCACATTGCTCGGCGTGGATGGACGCAGACCGCTCCAGAATTCGACCTCCGCCACGTCAGCCAAGGCCGGAAACATGATGTGCGAACGCTTCACAAGTGCTAAGCAGCGCGCCGGATTAAGCGACAAATCGTAGCCTGTGAACTCTGCCGTACCCGCCACTCGCAGACGCTGACCCAGACGCGAAAATACGATCTTTGCACCATCATCGGTCAGGCTCACGGTCGGTGCCATTGTGCGGGTACCGGCTGTTTTTTCCGGCAAGACAAAGGTTGCCGAGTAGCCCTTGGCCGGATAAACCGGCAGGCGCACGCCCAATGGTTGCAGCAACAAGGATGAATAACTGCCCAACGCCAGCACGGTGGCATCGGCCCTGACCGTCTCACCTGAAACCAGCCGCGCGCCAGCCAGACGACCACCCTCGCGCACCAATGCCGCCACGCTTTCGCCATAGCGAAACTGCACGCCAGATGCCGCAGCATGTTGCGCCAATAGCTCGGTGAAATGCCGCGCATCACCGGATTCATCCATTGCCGTATAGGTACCGCCGACAATAGGCAATTCAGCATTCGCCAACGCGGGTTCGATAGCCAGACATTCAGCGCCTGTTTGCGGCATCCGCTCACAACCGAATTCGCGCATCAGGGCAGCTTGCCGCAAGGCGTGTTTGAATTCGCGCTGGTCGGTATAAATATGCAGAATGCCGCGCTCAAGCTGGTCATATTCCAGCGCCAACTGTTGCCGCAAACTGCGCAAGGCCTCGCGGCTGGCCAGGCCCAAACGCACGATGGCGCCGATATTCGCTCGCGTCCGTGCGGGGGTGCATTCGCGCAAAAAGCGCAACCCCCACAGCCATTGCGCCAGGTCGGGCCGCAACCGCCACAGCAAAGGCGAATCTTCCCGCCCCAGCCATTTCAGGATACGCAGCAAAGCCGTCGGATTGGCCCACGGCTCGGCATGACTGACCGAAATCTGTCCGCCATTGGCGAAGCTGGTCTCCAGTGCCGGTGCCATTTGTCGATCAATCACCGTGACCTCATGGCCTTCTGCCGCAAGATACCAGGCCGTTGTCACACCGATCACGCCGGCGCCCAAAACTGTTATACGCATCACATCACCCGGATTATCTACTGTTCCGCTTTTCAAGCAGTCTCAAGTCGATTATAGTCAGCATCCGGCATGGCAATGGCCAGGCAAAGACCCATGAGCGATAAACCCAAAATTACCAAGACAGAAGCCGAATGGCGCGCGCAACTCACGCCCATGCAATATCACGTGGCGCGCGAAAAAGGCACCGAACGGGCCTTTACCGGCCAATACTGGGACAGCAAGGAGCCCGGCATCTATCGATGCATCGGCTGCGGTGAACCCTTGTTCGAAGCGGCCACCAAATTCGATTCCGGCTGCGGCTGGCCCAGCTTTACCGCGCCATTAAAAGCCGAAGTCGTCGCGGAAGCCACCGATAACAGCCATGGTATGCAGCGCACCGAAGTCACCTGCAGCCGTTGTGGTTCCCATCTCGGCCACGTTTTCCCCGATGGCCCTGCGCCGACTGGCTTGCGCTACTGCATCAACTCGGCCTCGGTTGACCTCGACAAAGCAGAATAAGCACCTGCCATGAAGTTTCTTTTCGACCTCTTCCCGGTGCTGCTGTTTTTCATCGCCTTCAAGTTTTTCGATATCTACATCGCCACCGGCGTAGTGATCGCAGCGACAGCGGCGCAGATCGCCTGGGTCTGGTTCCGCCACCGCAAGGTCGACACCATGCTCTGGGTCAGTTTGGCATTGGTGACTTTCTTTGGCGGCGCGACCTTGATCCTGCATGATGAAACCTTCATCAAATGGAAGCCGACCATTCTCTACTGGATTTTCGCCGCCACGCTGATGGGCTCAGCCCGTTTCTTTGGCCGTAACCTGATCTATGCGATGCTCGAAAAACAGATGCAATTGCCTGCCTGGCTGTGGAACCGTCTTAACCTGGCGTGGGCCGGATTTTTTACCTTCATGGGCGCGGCCAACCTGTATGTTGCATTCAATTTCAGCACAGCAACCTGGGTCAATTTCAAGCTGTTTGGCGGGATGGGGCTGATGATTGCCTTCATCGTCATTCAGGGATTGATGCTGGGCAAATACATGCCGGAAGACAAACCATGATGCTGTATATGATCACTGGCCACGATGCGCCCAATAGCCGGGAACCGCGTCGCGCCGCGCATGCGGCGCACATGGCCCGGCTGGCCGAACTGGCAGCGGAAAACCGGATCGTGCTGGCCGGCCCCTGCCTGTCTGCCGACGGCGCCGATCCAGTCGGCAGCCTGATTGTCGCCAGCTTTGCATCTCTGGCCGCCGCCCAGGCCTGGGTTGACAGTGATCCCTTTGTCACCGCCGGCGTATATGCCCGGGTGACAGTCCAACCGTTTCGTCAGGTGTTGCCCAAACCATGAGCATAATAGATGCCATGCGCGAGCGGCTGGATACGCTTGCCCCCCAATCAATCGAGATCATCGATGACTCGGCCTTGCATGCCGGCCATGCCGGCTCCCGCAGTGGTGGCGGACATTTCCGGCTGACCATCGTTTCACCCCGGTTTACCGGTTGCGCCACCATGCAGCGGCATCGCTTGGTGTATGATGCACTGGGAGTGCTGCTGAAAACAGAAATACATGCATTGAGCATTACCGCAAAAACTCCAGACGAAATTTTACTTTCCCCCTAATTCGCCTTCCCCATAACAATATCCCTCAATTTTTACTCAGGAACCACGATGAACCATAAACTCCGATATGCACTCCTGTTTGCCTTGGCAGCCTCTGTGGCAAGCAGTGCTGCTGTTTATGCCGCAAAAAAGGATGCTGGTGAAAAACCCACCGGCGCCACGTTTGTTACTGTCAATGGCAAAGCCATCCCCAAGAACCGCGCCGATACGCTGATTGCAGCGCAAACCGCGCAAGGCCAGCCCGATTCGCCTGAATTGCGCGGGGCAGTCAAAGAGGAGCTCGTGCGTCGCGAGATACTGGCGCAGGAAGCCAGCAAAAAAGGTTTTGACAAGAATTCCGAAGTCCAGGCGCAAATGGATCTTGCCCGTCAGGGCGTGTTGATCGGTGCCTATCTGAAAGACTATGTCAAAACTCACCCCATCAGCGACGATCAGGTCAAGAAAGAATATGAAGCCCTGAAGACCCGCCTGGGCAGCAAGGAATACAAGGTGCGCCATATTCTGGTCGAATCGGAAGATGAAGCCAAAGCCATCATCGCAAAGCTGCAAAAGGGCGAGAAGTTTGAAGACCTGGCCAAGCAATCCAAGGACCCCGGCTCCAAGGAGCGTGGCGGTGATCTGGGCTGGGCCAGCCCGGCGTCTTTTGTCAAGCCCTTCTCTGAAGCCATGGTCAAACTGGAAAAAGGCAAATTCACCCCAACGCCAGTCAAAAGCGACTTTGGCTGGCATGTCATCCAGCTCGATGATTCCCGCGACATGAAGATTCCGGCGTTCGATGAAGCCAAGGCCCAGCTGTCACAGCAGATGCAGCAAGGCATGATCCAGAAGCACGTGGAAGAACTGCGCGCCAAGGCCAAGGTTGAATAAACCCGCAACAGGCTGAGCAAAACGGGAGCCGCGGCTCCCGTTTTTTATTCCGGAGCACATGCATGGAAAGTCATCCTGCACCAATGCCTGTCCGCCGTATCGCCCACCGACGTGCAAAGCCCAACTGCGGCGCGGCTTATGAAGCGCTATTGCGCGGCATGTTTGTCGATATGCAAAACTTCACGGGATTTCTCGGCGCCGAGATACTGCCGCCAGAAACACCCGATGGCGAATATCAGGTCATTGTGCGCTGGGCCACCCCGGAAGCACTCGCCGCATGGGATGCTTCACCCGCCCATATGCTGTGGCTGCAACGACTGGAAACCGTTGCTGAAGGCAATCCTGAATATCGCCTGCTAACCGGCATGGAGGCTTGGTTTGCGTTGCCGGCCATTCCCGGCACGGGGGTACCCTCGCGCCTGAAAATGGCCCTGGTCACCTGGCTGGGCATTTTCCCCACTGTCGCGCTGCTGCAAGCGTCTGTTGCGCCATTGTTCGCCAATTGGCCCTTCCTGCTGCGCATCGCGGCATTCACTATACTGGTGGTCATTGTGATGACCTGGCTGGTCATGCCCTGGCTGACACGTTTGCTGCGGCCGCTGCTGATGCCGCGCAAACCGTCCTGAACCGCCCAACCGCCGTATTGCCGTATTGCCGTATTGCCAGCGCCGACTTTTCACACTTCAGTCATGCCATCTGCCACATCCGATACATCCGCTGTCGATACCCAAACTGAAACGCCCCCCGATCTTGCCCGCGCCGTGTTTCTGCTGGCGTGCGCTGCATTCGCCAGCGCCCTGTCGTTTCGTTTGTGCGACCCGTTTCTGCCCGCACTGGCTTTGACGTTTCACGTCAGCATCGCCGAGGCCGCCTCGGTTATTACCGCCTTCCTGATTGTGTATGGCGTCATGCAACTCGCATTCGGACCACTGGGCGACCGTTTTGACCGTTATCGCCTGATCGCCTACGCCACGCTTGCCTGCACGCTGGGATCGCTTGCCGCTGCGATTGCGCCTTCGCTGGCATGGCTGCTTGCGGCACGCATCCTGACGGCCATTTGTTCTGCCGGCGTGATTTCAGTCGGCCTGGCCTGGATTGCTGACCGCGTAGCAATCATCAACCGGCAGAAAATCCTGGCGCGCTTCCTCAGCGGGCAGATTTTAGGCATGGTCTCGGGACAGGTACTCGGCGGCGTGTATGTCGACCACATCGGCTGGCGCTGGGCCTTTGCCACGCTGGCCGTGATTTATCTGCTGATCGGCGTCATGCTGCTGCGCGAGACACGCCGCAATCCGGTGATGCGCAAACCGCTGGCCACAGCGGAGGTAGCGCATGCGGCACCACAACGCTCGGTGCTCCAGGATATGCGCATGGTCGTCACTTCCCCGCGTGCCTGGCCCGTGCTGGCAGCCGTTTGTTGCGAGGGCATCGCGGTATTTCCCGTGCTGGCTTTTTTGCCGCTGCACCTGCATCGCGGTTTTGATGTCTCGCTGGCCACCGCCAGCCTGGTGTTGATTGCCTATGGCGCGGGCGGCCTGCTCTACTCCGCCAGTGCCGGACGCCTGGTACGCGCCTTCTCGCCGGTTGGCCTGGCGCGCATCGGCGGCCTGTCCATCGCCGGCGGCTTTCTGCTGCTGTATTTCATGCCCAACTTGTATCTGGCGCCGCCTGCCATGGCCTGCGCCGGTTTTGGCATGTATCTGCTGCACAGCACATTGATTACCCGCGCCACCACGATTTCCGAAACTGCGCGCGGCTCGGCCATTTCCATTACCGTATCGATCTTTTTTCTCGGCCAATCCATCGGCGTCTACAGCGCCTCGCAAGCCGTCGAAAGCGTCGGCACTGCGGCCATCATCCTGGCCTGCAGCGGATTGATTGCGGTAACCGGCCTCACATTCGCCAACGTCCTGCAGCGCGCTGCGGCGGCCAGTCCTAAATCAGCTTAGCCAGCGCCGCGCATTGCGGAACAGGTTCAGCCAGGGCGAATCTTCGCCCCACCCGCGTGGATGCCATGACATCTGCACCGTGCGGATGATCCGTTCGGGATGCGGCATCATGATCGTGAAACGGCCATCGGCTGTTGTTACGCCCGCCAAGCCGTCCGGTGAGCCATTGGGATTGGCCGGATAGGCATTCGCCACCACACCAAGGTTGTCGATGTAACGCAATGCAGCCATTTCACGCCGTATTGCCATCGCCGGCTTTTCGGGCATCGCCGCAGAATCAGCAAACACCGCCCGCCCCTCGCCGTGTGACACCACCACCGGCAACCTTGAACCCGCCATGCCGCGCATGAAAATCGAAGGCGACTCGGGAATCTCCACCATCACCAGTCGCGCCTCGAACTGTTCGCTGCGGTTGCGCTGGAACGTCGGCCAGTGCGCCGCACCGGGAATGATGGGCGCCAGATGCGCCATCATCTGGCAGCCATTGCACACGCCCAGCGCAAAGCTGTCGCCGCGCGCAAAGAAGGCCGCGAACTCGTCGCGCAATTGCGCATTGAACAGGATCGACTTGGCCCAACCCTGCCCCGCCCCCAGCACGTCACCATATGAAAAACCGCCACAGGCGGCGAGTCCCTTGAAATCTTTCAATTGCACACGGCCAGACTGCAAGTCCGACATATGCACATCGAATGGCGCAAAACCGGCGCGCTCGAAAGCCGCCGCCATTTCAACCTGTCCATTCACGCCCTGCTCGCGCAGGATCGCCATTTTCGGACGGGCACCGCCAATCACAAATGGCGCTTGCGGATCAAACGTGAGATGCGCCGACAGGCCGGGATCCTGTACATCCAGCAATGCGGCGAATTCTTCTTCAACACAGGCCGGATCATCACGCAAGCGGGCGACCTGGTAACTGACTTCGCTCCAGGCACGCTGCAACTCGTTGCGCGGCGCGGAAAACACGAGTTTTGCATTGCGCCAGATGCGCACTTCGTCCTGCGTATTCGTATTGCCGATGAAATGCGTCACGCGACTCAAGCCCGCATCGCGCAAGACCTGCATCACGGCCGAGCGGTCGGCATGGCGAATTTGCAGCACCGCGCCGAGTTCCTCGCTGAACAGGGGCGCCAGCAGCGCATCACGCGTGCGGCCGGCCAGCATGTTCGGGCGGCGCTCCAGGCCATCGACATCATTCATCAGCGTGTCGTAGCACAACGCATCGAGATTCAGCGACACACCAACACGCGAAGCGAAACTCATCTCGCATAGCGTCGCCCACAAGCCGCCATCCGAGCGGTCATGATAGGCGAGGATTTTCTCCGCGCGGTTGAGCTGCTGAATCGCACCAAAGAAGGCCTTGAGCAAGCCGGCGTCCGCATCCGGCGGCGTGTCGCCGCTGACGCCATACACCTGCGCCAGCGCAGAACCACCGAGTCGGTTGCGGCCTGCGCCCAAATCAATCAGCAGCAGTTCGGTTTCGCCGACCTCGGCATCGCGGCGCAATTCGGGCGTCAACGTGCGGCGCACATCATCAACGGGCGCAAACGCCGTGATAATCAGCGACAGCGGTGCGACCACCTGTTTTTGCACGCCGTCCTGTTCCCAGCGCGTGCGCATCGACAGGGAATCCTTGCCCACCGGAATCGCCACGCCCAGCGCCGGGCAAAAATCCAGCGCCACGGCCTTGACCGTATCGAACAAGGCTGCATCCTCATGCCCATGGCCAGCCGCAGCCATCCAGTTGGCAGAGAGCTTGATGCGGGCAATATCGCCGACATCGGCCGCGGCCAGATTGGTCAGCGCTTCGCCGATCGCCATGCGTCCCGCCGCCGGACCGTCGAGCAAGGCCAGCGGCGCCCGCTCACCCAGCGCAAAACACTCGCCATGCAGCGTGTCGTAGCCTGTCGCCGTCACCGCCACATCGGCCACCGGCACCTGCCAAGGCCCCACCATCTGGTCGCGCGTGGTCAACCCGCCCACCGAGCGATCGCCTATGGTAATCAGAAAATGCTTCGATGCCACGGCCGGCAAACGGAGTACACGTTGTGCGGCCTCAGCCAGATCAATCACCGTCAAATCAAGCGCCGGCATCTGCACAGTCTGGCGCACGGCATCGCGATGCATGCGCGGCGGTTTGCCGAGCAATACCTGCATCGGCATAGCCACCGGCTGGTTGCCGAAATACGCATCGCGCAGCGTGAGCTGACCATCATCGGTTGCCACGCCGAGCACGGCAAACGGGCAGCGCTCACGTTCGCACAAGGCGCGGAACTCGTCCAGCCGCGCCGGCGCCAGCGCCAGCACATAACGTTCCTGCGCCTCGTTGCTCCAGATTTCGCGCGGACTCATGCCCGGCGCTTCGCTGGGTATCGCGCGCAGGTCAAACACCGCGCCACGTCCGGCATCATGCGCCAGCTCGGGCATCGCATTCGACAAGCCGCCCGCGCCCACATCGTGAATGGCCAGAATCGGGTTCGCTTCGCCAAGTTGCCAGCAGCGGTCGATGACTTCCTGCGCGCGCCGCTGCATTTCCGGATTGCCGCGTTGCACCGAAGCGAAATCAAGGTCAGCCGTATTGCTCCCCGTCGCCATCGACGATGCCGCGCCGCCGCCCAGGCCGATCGGCATGCCGGGGCCGCCCAACTGGATCAGCAGCGTGCCCGCCGGAAACCTGATTTTCAGCGCATCGCGCGCGGCGATGTTGCCGATGCCGCCCGCCAGCATGATGGGCTTGTGATAACCGCGCATTTCGCCAGCGAAGTCCTGCTCAAACGTGCGGAAATAACCGGCCAGGTTCGGGCGGCCGAATTCGTTGTTAAAAGCTGCCGCGCCGAGCGGCCCTTCGAGCATGATATCCAGCGCCGAGGCAATCCGTTCCGGCTTGCCGTAATCCGCTTCCCAGGGCTGTGCAAAACCCGGGATACGCAAATTGGATACCGAAAAACCCGCCAGCCCGGCCTTGGGTTTCGAGCCGCGGCCGGTTGCGCCTTCGTCACGAATCTCGCCGCCGGAACCCGTTGCCGCGCCGGGGAAAGGCGAAATCGCCGTCGGGTGATTATGCGTTTCGACCTTGGCCAGAAAATGCGTCATCTCCTCGCGCCAGGCATAGCCGCCATCGGCCAGCGGCATGAAGCGGCGGATCTGCGCGCCTTCGAGCACGGCTGCGTTATCCGAATACGCCACCACCGTGCCGGCAGGGTTTGCCTTGTGCGTCTCGCGCACCATGCCGAACAGCGACAAGGGCTGCGCCTCGCCATCCACGGTCCACGTCGCATTGAAAATCTTGTGCCGGCAATGCTCGGAATTCGCCTGCGCAAACATCATCAATTCAACATCCGTCGGATTGCGCCCGAGCTTGCCGAAACTCTCCAGCAGATAATCCATTTCGTCAGCTGCCAGCGCCAGCCCCAGCGCGGCATCCGCCGCCGCCAACGCCGCGCGGCCACCGGCCAGAATGTCCACAGTGGCCAGCGGTTGCGGCGCGACATGCGCAAACAATGCCTGCGCCTGGTCGATGGCATCGAGCACGGATTCGGTCATGCGATCATGGAGCCGTCCCGCCAGAGCCGACTTTTTATCGCCCTTGAAACCGGTCACATGAAACGCCGTGCCACGCTCGATACGCGCCACCTGCGCGAAACCACAATTACGCGCGATGTCCGTCGCCTTGGTGCTCCATGGCGAAATCGTCCCCACACGCGGCGTCACCAGCAGCAGTTCGCCAGCAGGCGTGTCCGCAGCGACCGTCGCGATGCCCAGCAATTCCTTGAGCCGGGAAACTTCATCAGCGCTCGGCGGTGTCAGCGCCTCGATGAAATACCAGTGTTCGGCGGTGATGCTGGCGGCCGGGTTGAGCGTGCGTACAACTTGTTGCAAACGCGCCAGACGCGACGCAGAAAACGCAGCAGCGCCGCGCAGCGCAAGGAATTCAGCCATAACGAAAAGGAATTGGGCAGCAATCAGGAAGGCGCAAATTATAACCTGCGGCAAAACCGGCCCATGCCGCCCAACCCATGCGTCAGGCTATCTGGCAGGCCTTCAGCAACAGCGCCACGCTCAGCGTGATGCCGAAGACATAGGTGCCCAATGAGCCGATGAGACGCAAAGGATGCGCCTGTTCCATGGATGAGGCCAGGATGATTCCCAGCGCAATGGCATAGCGTGAGAAGGTGGCCAGCCCCATGCACCACAAAATCCACGGCGCGGGATTCAGCGTGCCCAGCGCAAAAATCATGACGGCGAGTATCGGCGCGTATTCCGTCGTATTACCGTGGGCGCGCACCATTTTGTGCAGGCTGTCGGTCGGATCCATGGGGTAGCCAAAAAAGGTTTTGGTTTTTGCTCGCGTCATTGAAACCGCAAAACCAAGAGCCACCACCAGAAAGCCCAACAGGGCGACGCAGATCAGTGCAA
>WOYI010244825.1_pt1 | contig 20452 bp, 17 predicted proteins | sample 6423411 | NCBI WGS metagenome assembly WOYI01 (sample SAMN13441803, study PRJNA592873) | oil field metagenome | biome: oil field; feature: oil-well bore; material: oil-contaminated soil; isolation source: oil-contaminated soil from oil-well borehole | place: Germany: Wietze | collected 2016-10-18 ... | reverse complement strand
TTGGTATACCGTACCATCAGTATACTCAACAGAAATCGGAATGCTGAAGCGTTCTAACAACACACCGCGCTTAATACTCAATCGCATTGGTGCATACACTACGGATACGGCTTACCGCATCCGAACAAGAAATGTTGATGGAGAAAAACTTGTTGGGTGTTTTCTCAACCCACTCACAGCACTGAGCGCTGAGTTGGAGGGTCGTCATTATGGTGGTGGAGTGCTTGAGCTAATTCCATCCGAAATTGAACGACTACTAATACCACTGCCAGAAAATACAAACATTAATCTCGCCGACTTGGACAAAGATATTCGTAATCTATCAACGCACCAATTACTGTCTCGCCAAGGGAAAGTCGTGCTTGGTGGATTGGGGATGTCTCGTGCAAAACAGGAGTGTGTTTTAGAGGGGTGGCGTAAGCTGCGAGATCGCAGGCATCGTACATCCAGCGAGCCTCTGGGTGAGGCAGATTAGCTGTCGGCTTAATGCTCTTCTTGTCCAATCGCATCGGTAATGTCGATTAGATAGTCTGCATCCCCCTCAGCGGTTTCATATAGCGAAAAAAACGCATCAGTTATATTTGATTGCTGGATGATTGGATTGAATTCGCGCCCCCATCTCATTGCGGTCGTAAAATTATGTTGATCTGCTTCACCCGATGGCTTATGACTTATTTCAAAGTTGTGCGTGCCATAATCTCTGCCTCGGATAATGAGGCGCATAGGGATAAAAGTGTGCTCCTGATCTTCATTTCTATGTCGCCCAGTTTCGGGTTCCCAGTGATAGTCCGCAAAGAGACGGCGAAAATATGAGGTCTGCCTAATTCGTTGCCCCATTGTGTCTACAAATCCTGCTTGCGTTAAACGCATACTACCAACATGAGCAGAACCTTCATTTGTTTGTAATGCTTCAGATGCAGTGATAGATTTTTGCCACACCAACACACCATCAGGGCGTCGTACTGGTGTGGTATTTGGCTCCGGTTCTTCCTGCGGCGCTGGTATTTGAGGATTGGCTGGCTCTTCCGTTCTCAGATGTGGTGGCAACAGTGGTGGTAAATGGGTTGCAACTGGAGCGAAGGGACTATTAGGAATATCCCTTCGACCTTGATTTCGCCTCTGCTTTTGCTCACGTCTATTTTGTTTGGCTTCTGCCTCAGATGGCAACTCACCACGCGCCACTAAGGTTTGAATTAAACCAGCATCAAGCGGTTTAACTGTTGCGCCTTGTGGGTTAACGAATGGGTTCAGAGGTGTTAGCAACCGCTCATACTCATTCTCATCATTGGGAAGATCAAAATCATAGCGTACAGCAGCTTCGTAGTTGCTGTAGAAGCCTCCATCTGTAAGGTTGTTTGATCCAATAAAAAGTGTTGCGGTAGTTGCTGTTTCAAAAAGGTAGGCTTTGGGATGAAAAGTTGCACGGGCAATAGTGTTGTGGAATATAAATGTTTCACAGTCCCATCGCAAAAGTTCATCAAGCACTTCGCGGCTCGTTCCACCAAGATCAATGCCTAGCGTGAAGTTTAAGTTTGTGCCATTGTCTACGTGTCGCAATAGCAAATCACGCAGCCGCAGAATTGTTCGTAAGCCTACGAAAGCTGATACGAACACAATTCTGGAATAAACTACGTCCGATTCAAGCAATTCGCCAATCTCGTTCCCGAGCTGGCTTTCTGGTTGCGTGATGGTTGTGATAATCAAAGTTGCACTTCACGCGGTCATGTTGGGGTGAAAATTATCTGATAAATTCAGTCACGCGACCAGCGCATTGCAACTATTTGATTATGTTTATTTTGTGCGGCTGCTACATAATTCCGGAAATATCCGGGTGGCGCTTGAAAAAGCGGGGCAGCCAATTGGCTTTAATGATCTGCACATCGCAGCCCATGCTCGTAGCAACGGCCTGACACTCGTTACAAACAACCTGCGCGAGTTTGAAAGAGTGCCGTGTCTGTTGTTGGAGAATTGGGGAGACGGCGAGCCCAAGTGATCAGTCCGCCGTCTCTCTACCTGCACTATTCCCGCCGACACCTTCGCTGCAATCGCCCGCCAGCATTAAATAAGTGACTGCCAATCATGCGCGCGGCGTAGTGCCGTACACCTCATGCAACAACTCGACGAAACGCCGTGCCTGCGGTGACAGGAACTTGCCTTTGCGCAGTACCAGACCGTAGCCGCGCTGCGGGAAATACTGTTTGAGCGGGATGCACTTCAGTTTCTCGCTGCCGGTCAGGCAGATCGCAGTGACGATGGAGATACCCATGCCGAGCTCGACGTATTTCTTGATCACTTCCCAGCCGCCCGCCTCCAGCGTCACTTTGAAGGTGAGGTTGTGCTGCTGGAACACATACTTGACGATGTTCCATGTCGAGAGGTGGCGCGGCGGCAGGATCATGCCGTACTGGCTCACTGCTTCCAGCGTTACTTCGTCGTAGGCCGCCAACGGATGATCGAGCGGCACGATGAGTACCGGGTCGAACATGGCCACCGGTTCATAGATGATGTCGTCCGGCACTTCCAGCATGGAGCCGACCGCGAAGTCGATCTCGTCGGCACGCAGCATCTTCAGACCGTCGCGGCCGGTAACGTTGTGCAGCTTGGTATGGATGCCCGGGTAGGTGGCCACGAAACGGCGCACAGCTTCGGGTAATACATACAGGATGGTGGATTCGCCTGCGCCGATGTTCAGTTCGCCGGATTCCAGACGGCCGTGCAGCGCGGCGAAGTTCTCCTGCAGGCCGTCCACCCCTTTCACCAAAGGCTCGGCCAGCGCATAGAGTGACTCGCCGTCCGGTGTGAGCTTGAGCACCGGGCCGCGCCGTTCGAACAAAGTGACGTTCAATTCGCGTTCCAGCGCCTGAATCTGCAGGGTCACCGAGGGTTGGCTGATGAACAACTTCTGCGCCGCCTGGGTCACGCTGCCGCTGCGCACCACCTCGCAGAATGCGCGCATCTGCTTGATTCGGCTGTCTTTGTAGTACGCCTGACCATCCTTTGCCATAGCAGTCCTCTCAACTAATACTTATTCGCATAATAATTAAAATTGAAATTATTGATTCGGTAAATGATTGTAACTTTATTACCCTTACTCGCACTACGAAAAAGCGCAGACTGCTCGACGAAGCAGGCGCATACGGGGGATCTCCATGCAAACACTGCAATCGGTCTTATTTGCTTCCACCTTTATGGCCGTACTGGGCGGACTGCTCGCGCTGTTCCTGGCCATCGCCAGCAAGCGCCTGTATGTGTTCGAAGATCCGCGCATCGAGCAAGTCGAAGAGATGCTGCCCCATTCCAACTGCGGCGCATGCGGCACCGCCGGTTGCCGCAACTTCGCCGAACAGGTCGTCGCCGGCTCCATCGAACCGGCGCGCTGCACCGTCAACCCTCCGCAACAGAATATCAGCATCGCCTCCCTGCTCGGCATCGACCTCGGCAATGTGGAAAAACGCATCGCCCGTCTGGCCTGCGCAGGCGGCAACAATGTCGCCAAGAGCAGCGCCAACTACGTCGGTCATTCCACCTGCCGCTCGGCTTCGGTGATCAGCGGCGGCGGACGCTCCTGTGTGTGGGGCTGCCTCGGTCTGGGCGATTGCTCCCATGTGTGCGATTTCGGTGCCATCTCCATGAACCGTCAGGGGCTGCCAGAAGTCGATCCTGAGCAATGCACCGCCTGCGGCGACTGTGTGGACATCTGCCCCAAACAGCTTTTTTCCCTTGAACCGGTGTCGCGCCAGCTGTGGGTGGCCTGCAAGAACCAGGCGGACCCGAGCGCTTCCGAGTATTCCTGCGAAGTGTCCTGCACCGCCTGCGGCCGTTGCGTGATGGACGCCGCACCCGGCCTGATCAAACTGGATCGCAATCTGGCCGTGATCGATTACAACAAGAACGAGATGGCGGATCGTCATGCCATCGAACGCTGCCCGACCGGTGCCATCGTGTGGCTGGACGGCAAGCGTGCCGACAAAGGCCGCGCCGCCCGCAAGATCATCCGTATCCAACCCCTGCCCGCCACGGCAGAAGCTTGAGGAGAGCCACACCATGCTGAACAAGATCAAACAATTCAAGTTGCTGGACGCCATCACCGGTGCCGAGCAACAAACCGAATTCAAGTATCCCGGCGTGCGCGACGCCATCGACGGCAACACTGCCGTGATCATGGTGGAACGCGAATCGACCGACGGCGCGGGCGCCTATCCGATCACGCCGTCCACACAGATGGGCGAATACTGGGCCGAAGCGGTCGCCGCCGGGCACGTCAACACCGCCGGCCGACTGCTGATCTTCATCGAGCCGGAATCCGAACACGCTGCCGCCGGCGTCACCGCCGGCCTGGCCATGACCGGCCAGCGCGCGGTCAACTTCACCTCCTCGCAGGGCATGGCCTTCATGCACGAGTCGCTGTACGGCGCGGTCGGCAAACGCCTGCCCTATGTGCTGAACGTGGGCTGCCGCGCCATCACCAAGAACTCGCTCAACGTGCACTGCGCGCATGACGACTACCATTGCGCCGACGACACCGGCTTCATCCAGGTGATGGCCAAGAACGCGCAGGAAGCCGCCGACCTGAACATGATCGCGCGCAAGACCGCCGAGCTGTCACTGACCCCGGCCATGGTGGCGCAGGACGGTTTCCTCACCACCCACCTGATCGAGCCGGTGCTGGTGCCGGAGCGTGCGCTGGTCGACGAATACCTCGGCTACTCGGACGACATCATCGCCACCCCCACCCCCGGCCAGCGCCTAATCTATGGCGACACGCGCCGCCGCGTGCCATTGCTGTGGGACGTGGACAATCCCGTCTCGTCCGGCGGCGTGACCAACCAGGATGCCTACATGCAGGCCGTGGCCGCGCAGCGTCCCTACTTCTTCGAGCACATCCCGCATCTGGCCGAGCAGTGCATGGACGAGTATTACAAGCTGACCGGCCGCCGCTACAAGCGCGTGGACGAATACCGCTGCGAGGATGCCGATTACCTCATCCTCGGCCAGGGCAGCATGACGGTGCAGGCCGCCGCCGTCGCCGACTGGCTGCGCGAGCATCGCAAGCTCAAAGTGGGCGTGGTCAACCTCACCATGTTCCGCCCCTTCCCCGGCGACCTGCTGGGCAAGGTGTTGAAAGGCAAGAAGGGCGTGGCCGTGCTGGAGCGCACCGACCAGCCGCTGGCGGAAGACTTGCCGTTGATGCGCGAAGTGCGCGCCACAGTCTCCAAATGTTTAGAAAATGGCAGAGAGAACAACCATGAAGGCTATGCCGCTTACGAAAGCCTGAAAGACCTGCCCGCGCTGTATTCCGGCTGTTACGGTCTGGGCTCGCGCGACCTGCAACCGGAAGGCCTGATCGCCGCCGTGGAGAACATGCTGCCCGGCGCGGCGCATCGCAAGTTCTACTATCTGTCCGTCGATTTCGTGCGCGACGAGTCCGCCACACCGAAACAGGAAGTGCGCCAGCAGGCGCTGTTGGAAGCCTATCCGCGCATCAAGGACATGGCGTTGCGCGGTTCCGAGAATCCCAACCTGCTGCCCAAGGGGGCCATCGCGGTGCGCATGCACTCCATCGGCGGCTGGGGCGCGGTGACTACCGGCAAGAACTTGGCCATGACGCTGTTCGAACTGCTGGGCTGGGACATCAAGGCCAACCCGAAATACGGTTCGGAGAAGAAGGGCCAGCCGACCACTTATTATCTGTCGGCCGCGCCGGAGCCGATCCGCATCAACTGCGAATACACCGCCATCGACGTAGCGCTATCGCCCGATCCGCAAGTGTTCCTGCACACCAATGCCGTGGCCGGCCTGAAGAAAGGCGGCGCGTTCATCATCCAGAGCAATCTCGCCACAGCTGAAGAAGTGTGGGCCACCTTCCCCGCGCACACGCAGAAGTTCATCGTGGACAACGACATCCGCGTGTTCTATCTGGACGCGTTCAAGATCGCCCGCGAAGAATCTTCCAACGTCGACCTGCAACTGCGCATGCAGGGCAACGCCTTCCAGGGTGCGTTCTTCCATGCTTCCGATGTGAAGGAGCGCGCGGGTCTGACGGAAGAGAATCTGTTCCAGGCCATCGAGAACCAGCTGGAAGCCAAGTTTGGCAAGAAGGGCAAGCGCATCGTCGAGGACAACCTGCGCGTGGTGCGCCGTGGTTACGAGGAGATCTATGAGATCCCGGCTTCCGCCAAGCAGGTCGGCGCACGCCAGCAGGCCGTTGCCAAGCTCGCCCCCGCGCTGCCGATGATGCTCAAGCACTTGCCGGAAGGCGACGGCGGCGCGACCGACATCCACCGTTTCTGGGAACAGACCGGCAGCTTCTATATGAAGGGCCAAGGTTCCGACAATCTGGTCGATCCGTTCATGGGCCTGGCGCTGATCCCCGCCGCCACCGGCGTGTATCGCGACATGACGCAGATCCGCTTCGAGCATCCCGAGTGGATCGCCGAGAACTGTACCGCCTGCGGCGAGTGCTACACACAGTGCCCGGACAACGCCATCCCCGGTCTGGTCTCCACCAGCAGCGACATCCTCAACACCGCCATCCAGATGATCGAGATCGGCGGCCGCCCGACGCGCTTCCTGCGCAAGTTCAGCCGCGCCATCGACAAGAAACTGCGCGGCATGCTGGACAAGGACGGCCTGGACGTGCGCGCGCTGATCGGCAACGCCATCACCGAAGCATTCACGGAAGACACGACCGAGGGCGATGACCGTGGCCGTCTGGAAGTGGAGCTGAATCTGCTGCGCGAGAAACTGGGCGGCTTCAAGTTCGCCACCACCAAACCGTACTGGACGCAAAAAGAGAACAAGGAGAAAGGCGCAGGCGGCCTGTTCTCCATCACCGTCAACCCTTACACCTGCAAGGGCTGCGCGGTGTGCGTGGATGTGTGCGACGACAACGCGCTGCAGATGGTGACACAGACCCCAGACAGCATCGAGACACTCCGTAAAGAGTGGGATTTCTGGATGGAACTGCCGACCACGCCGGACCAATTCAGCCGCATCGACGATCTGGACGAGAAGGTCGGCGCGCTGGAGACGCTGTTGCTGGACAAGCACAACTACAACTCCATGGTCAGCGGCGACGGTGCCTGTCTGGGTTGCGGCGAAAAGACTTCTATCCACCTGTTCACCAGCACCGTGACCGCGCTGATGCAGCCGCGCGTGAAGAAGTTTGTCGCCAAGCTGGACACGCTGATCGACCGGTTGGAAAACCACCTGCGTATGAAGCTGTCGTCCACCGTCAACCTGACCGACACCCACGCCCTGTTGCTGGCGGTGCAGGCCAATCAGGGCCGCGACCTGACGCTGTCCGCGCTGGCACAGGGCGGCGAACCCATCGACCAGGACTGGTTGCGCTGGGTGAGCCAGCTGCTGGAAAAACTGGTCGCCCTGCGCGATGCCTACACCGGCCCGCGCAGCCGCGCCGACATGGGTATCGTCAACTCCACCGGTTGCACCTCGGTATGGGCCTCGACCTTCCCGTTCAGCCCCTATCCCTTCCCGTTCACCTCGCACCTGTTCCAGGATTCGCCGTCGGTGGCGATGGGCGTGTTCGAGGGCCATATGGCCAAGATGATCGACGGCTTCAAGGCCGTGCGCATGGCCGAGATCGAACTGGAGCGCGGTTATGCCGCCGTCGACGATGCCGCCTTCTTCACCCACTTCAACTGGGAACAGATGTCCGATGAAGAATGGCATCTGTGCCCGCCGGTAGTGGCCATGGGCGGCGACGGCGCGATGTACGACATCGGCTTCCAGAACCTGTCGCGCATGCTGATGTCCGGCATGCCGGTGAAGGTGATGGTGGTGGATACGCAGGTGTATTCCAACACCGGCGGTCAGGCCTGCACCTCGGGCTTCATCAGCCAGGTGGCCGACATGTCGCCGTACGGCAAGAAGGGCCACGGCAAGACCGAGATCCGCAAGGAGATCAGCCTGATCGGCATGACCCACCGCACCGCCTTCGTGTTGCAGGGCAGCGTGTCCAGCCCGACCCACCTGATCGAAGGCTATATCGACGGCCTCAACAGCCGCCGCCCGGCATTGTTCAACGTGTATGCCGTGTGTCCGCCGGAACACGGTGTGGGCGACGACTCGCTGACCCGGCAGAGCAAGCTGGCGGTGGAATCGCGCGCTTATCCGTTGTTCCGCTACGACCCGGATGCGGGCGTCACCTTCTCCGAGTGCGTGAGCCTGGAAGGCAACCCGTCCCTCGACAACGACTGGATCGAGTACAGCCTGGATTATCTGGACGAGAACGGCCAGCCGCAGAAGATGACATTGCCGCTGACCTTCGCCGACTTCGCGCTTTCCGAAGGCCGCTTCGCCAAGCAGTTCAAGAAGGCACCGCCCGACACCTGGAACGACGACATGGTGCTGCTGGCCGACTTCCTCAAACTGAATGCGGACGAGCGCGACGGCAAGTTCCCCTTCATCTGGGCGGTGGACAAGAAGCAGCGTCTGATGCGCGCGCTGGTGTCGCAGGAACTGGTCAACGCCTGCGAAGAACGCCAGCAATTCTGGCGGCAGCTGAAGGATGTGGCCGCCGTCGGCCGCGCCGCCGGTGACGAGACCGCCATCGCCGACCGCGTGCGCATGCAGCTGATCGAGCAGCTGACTTCCGGCATGAGCAGCGGCGCACCCGCACCGCAGGTCGTCAGCGCTGCAGCCGGGAAAGCGCCTGCTGCCGCAGCGAATGCGGCGGACTATGAAGCCGTGTGGATCGACACGCCGGAATGCACGGCCTGCGACGAATGCATCCACATCAACCCGAAGGTGTTTGCCTACAATGAATCGAAGAAAGCGATTGTTATCAACCCGAAAGCGGGCTCTTATCTGGAGATCGTCAAAGCGGCGGAAAAGTGCACCGCAGGCGTGATTCATCCGGGCACACCGTGGAACAGCAACGAAGCCAATCTGGACAAGTTGCTCGCACGGGCAGCCAAGTTCAACTGATCCATCACTGAAAAAAATGGATCGACCGGTTTACAGTGAAGCAGGTTCGGCAAAGGGGTTCTCTCTCCTCCCTGCGCCCCCCGCGCATCTCCCCTTGGCGGAAGGTTCCAAATCTTCCCACGGGCTTGTTTCACTTTTTTCTTCCTGGCGGCGCGGCTCGTTCCAGCGCGGCGTCCACCCCGCGCCGCACAAGGGCACGCTCGATCAGCCGATCAAGCGCATGCCCTTCCCGCGCAAGCTGGTGCTGCCGCTGGCGCAACACATCGGCAAACCTTCCGTGCCGCTGGTCGGTGTCGGCGAGGAAGTGGCGCGCGGCCAGCTGATCGCGCGTTGCGACGGTGCTGTGTCCGCCCCCATCCACGCCCCCGCCGACGGCGTGATCGAAGCCATCACGCCGCGTCCCAACACGCGCGGCGCATGGACCGATGCCATCGTGCTGCGCGTGTATGAAGCCTCCACGCAGGAAGTGCGCTGCAATCTGCCGCAGGATGTGGACAGCATGGATCCGGCGCAACTGATCACCGCCATCCAGCAGATCGGCATGGTCGGGCTGGGCGGCGCGGCCTTCCCCAGCCACGCCAAGCTGAACGCGCCGGCCGACAAGCAGGTGCATACGCTGATCGTGAACGGCTGCGAGTGCGAGCCTTACCTCACCTGCGACTACAAACTGATGCGCGAATGGCCGCAAGAATTGATGGCCGGCATCCGCATCGCCATGCGCGCCAGCGGCACGGCGCGCGCCATCATCGGCGTGGAAGACAACAAGCTGGATGCGATCAAGATCATCCGTCCGCACTTGCCGAGCGACGGCAGCATCACCCTGCAAGCCGTGGCCACCAAGTACCCGCAGGGCGCGGAGAAGATGCTGATCAAATCGCTGCTCGGTCTGGATGTGCCGAACGGCGGCCTGCCCAGCCAGCTCGGACTGGTGGTGCACAACGTCGGCACGCTGGCGCTGCTCGGCAGATTGCTGCCGCAGGGTCAGGGCCTGATCGAACGCGTGGTGACGCTGGCCGGGCCCGGCATCAAAAAACCCGGCGACTACTGGATCCCGTTCGGCACCACGCTGCGCAGCATCCTCGACTGGGCGGGCGATCCGGATTGCAAAGAGCGCGAGGTCATCCTCGGCGGGCCGATGATGGGCTCGGCCGCCAGCACGCTGGACATCCCGGTGAGCAAGGGCACTTCCGGCATCCTGGTGTTCGACAAGCGCATGCTGGAACCGATCACCAAACAGAGCTGGGCGTGCATCCATTGTTCCGAATGCGTGAACGCCTGCCCGATGGGCTTGAATCCCTCACAACTCGGCATGCTGTCGGCTAAACTGGCGTTCGACGAGATGGCCGAGCACTATCATCTCGGCGACTGTTTCGAATGCGGCTGTTGCAGCTATGTGTGCCCGTCGCACATCCCGCTGGTGCAACAGTTCCGCGCGGCCAAAGCCTTCCTGCGCGAAAGGAAACCGTTGTGAGCATGCAACTGCGCGCCTCGCCGCACCTGCACAGCGGGCGCGATGTCCCCACCATCATGCGCCATGTGGTGTACGCGCTGCTGCCGGTGTGTGCCTTCTCCATCTGGCAATACGGCCTGTCCTCGCTGGCACTGATCGTCACCGTCACCTTGTCCTGTCTGGCCGCCGAACGCATCTCCAACAAGATGTCCGGCACGGTCAACACTCTGTCCGACTGGAGCGCCACCATCACCGGCGTGCTGCTGGCGCTGACACTGCCGCCGGCCTTCCCGTTGTGGATGGGCGCGGTGGCGGGTTTCGCGGCAGTCTGGCTGGGCAAATCGCTGTTCGGCGGACTGGGCCACAACCCGTTCAACCCGGCACTGGTCGGTCGCGCCTTCGTGCAAGCCGCCTTCCCCACCGCGATCACCACATGGGCGCCCGCCTTCACGCCGCAACGCTTCGTTGAGTTCATCCCGTCCTCGCTGACGCTGCCGCTGATGCAGCCGAACGACATCACCACTTGGGTGAGCGCCAACATGGTGGACGGCTTCACCGGTGCCACGCCGCTGGCGCGCTGGAAATTCGAACACTTCGTCTATCCGGTAGAGGACATGATCACCGGCGCGGCCTCCGCTTCCACCGGCGAGACCTCGGCCCTGCTGTTGCTGGTGTGCGGCCTGTACCTGATCGCGCGCAAGTTCATGGACTGGCGCATCCCGGTGGCGGTGGTCGGCAGCGCGCTGTTATTGGCCTTGGCCTTCCGCCTGTTCGGCGGCGACGAATATCCGCCCGCACATCTGGTGCTGCTGTCCGGCGGCCTGATGCTGGGCGCGCTGTTCATGGCCACCGACATGGCGACCTCGCCGGTCAGTCCGCGTGCGATCTGGGCCTACGGCGCGATCATCGGCACGGTGACGATATTGATCCGTTATTTCGGCGGTCTCACCGAAGGCGTGATGTACGCCATCCTGTTCGGCAACGCGCTGGCGCCGCTGCTGGATAAATACCTGCAACCCAAGGTGTTCGGAGCGCGCAAATGAGCGGCGAACAACCCATTCACTTCGTGCCGCCGGTGAACAGCCTGCGCATGGTGCGCACGCTGATGCTGGTGACCTCGCTGTGCGGCGGGCTGATCGTGGCCGTGTGGCAATGGACACAGCCCGCCATCGCCGCCAACAAGAAGGTGGTGCTGGAGCGCAGCGTGCGCGCGCTGATCCCGAACGCGGCGCAGATCGTGGAATACGATGCGAGTGCGAAAGGCGTGACCGTCGCCAAAGGCGATGCTGCCGACGGTGCGATCCGTTTCTACGCCGCGTATGACAAAGACGGCAAGCTGGATGCCATCGCCGCCGAAGGCGCGGCGCGCGGCTATTCAGACACGGTGCGCGTGCTGTACGGTTATCGTCAGGCATGCGAATGCATCTTCGGCATCCGCGTCACGCAGATGCGCGAGACGCCCGGCATCGGCGACAAGATCATCACCGACCCGGCGTTCCTGCAGAGCTTCGAGCATCTGGACGTGAGCCTGTCGCCCGACCTCAAGTCGATGTTCAATGCGGTGAAGACGGTGAAGCACGGTAGCAAACAATTCGGCTGGGAGATCGATGCCATCGCCGGCGCGACCATCACTTCCAAGGCGGTGGGGCGCGGCATCAACGACAGCGCGCAGCGCCTGTTGCCTTTGCTGGTGCCGCATCTGGAAGCGATCAAGCAGAAAGGAGGCGCGCAATGAGCTGCCAACCCTTGCAAGCAAGCAACATGGAGCAGTTGCTGGAAGGCATCTGGAAACAGAACCCGGTGTTCGTGATGGCGCTCGGCATGTGTCCCACGCTGGCGGTGACGGTGTCGGCGTTCAACGCGCTGGGCATGGGACTGGCCACCACCTTCGTGCTGATCTGCTCCTGCACGCTGATCTCCATGCTGCGCCGCTTCATCCCCAGGGAAGTGCGCATCGCCACCTATATCGTGATCATCGCCACCTTCGTGACGCTGGTCGATTACATCATCCAGGCGGTTAGCCTCGCACTGTATGAAGCGCTGGGTGCCTTCATCCAGCTGATCGTGGTGAACTGCATCATCCTCGGCCGCGCCGAGGCGCATGCCGCCAACAACCCGCCGCTGTCCGCGCTGGTGAACGCGCTGGGCATGGGCATCGGTTTTACCATCGGCCTGTTCGCGCTGGGCAGCGTGCGCGAGGTCCTCGGCGCGGGCAAGCTGTTCGGCATCTCGCTGTTCGGCGAACATTTCCAGCCATGGGTGGTGATGGTGCTGCCGCCGGGCGGCTTCTTCGTACTCGGCCTGTGGCTGCTGTTCTTCGCCTGGCTGGCCAAACGCAAGGAGGCTCAACATGGAGCATGAGACCTTAGGCCAGATCTTCATCATCACCGTACTCTCCAGCAACTTCGTGCTGGCGATGTTCCTCGGGCTGTGTCCTTTCCTCGGCGTGTCCGGCAAGCTGGAGACCGCCGTGCCGATGGGCATCGCCACCAGCTTCGTGATGCTGGTCGCCTCGCTGTGCAGCTATGCGCTGAACCAGTTGCTGACCCATTTTGATCTGGAGTTCCTGCGCCTGATCGCCTACATCGCGGTGATCGCCTCGGCCGTGCAACTGGTGGAGATGGTGATGAAGAAATTCTCGCCCGCACTGTTCCGCGCGCTGGGCATCTTCCTGCCGCTGATCACCACCAACTGCGCGGTACTGGGCGTGGCGCTGTTCCAAACCGCGCGCGACTATGATCTCGCCCAATCGGCGGCCTTCAGTCTGGGCGGCGGTGTAGGTTTCTCACTGGCGCTGATATTGATGGCCGGTGTGCGCGAGCGCCTGAACCTGTCCAACCTGCCGGGCGTGATGCACGGTACGGCCTTGTCGCTGATGCTGGCCGGGCTGTTGTCGCTGGCGTTCATGGGCTTCGGCGGCATCGGGGTGGCGCGATGAAGTATCTGGTCGCCATCGCCGTCATGCTCGGTCTGGTATTCGTCTGGCTTGCGGTGCAAACTGCGGCCAGACGGTTCGCGGCACGCCATCCGGAATTCGGCCCGGCGCGCGAAGAGGGAGAAGAAAGTTGTGGCGGATGCAGCAGCAGTTGTGGCGGCCATTGTGAGCGCGGCGCGCACTGATTGAAAAACCTTATGTCCACGAAACGACACGAAAGAAATCGCAAACCGGCAGGCGGGTTTCTCGTTCGTGCTGTTAGTGTCTTTCGTGACCAGATGAATTTTCAGATTTTTAACGAGGGAGAACACCATGCAACCGTATGTCATTCCATTCGAATCGCTGGGTATCGCGGACATCCCCGAGGTGGGCGGCAAGAACGCCTCGCTCGGCGAGATGATCTCCAGTCTCAGTTCTTTTGGCGTCCAGGTGCCGGGCGGCTTCGCCACCACGGCGGATGCCTACCGCGACTTCCTCGCCAATGACGGTCTTGACAAGCGCATCGAAGAGAAACTGTCGACGCTGGATATCGAGGACGTCTCCGCGCTGGCCGAAGCGGGCCGCACCATCCGTAACTGGATCGTCGAAGCGCCGCTGCCCAAGCGTCTGGAAGACGACATCCGCAGCCACTACGACAAGCTGGTGGCGGGCGGCGAGGGCAGTTTCGCCGTGCGTTCCTCGGCCACGGCGGAGGACCTGCCCGATGCTTCTTTCGCCGGGCAGCAGGAAAGCTTCCTCAATATCCACGGCATCGACAACATCCTGCATGCGATCCGCGAAGTGTTCGCCTCGCTGTACAACGACCGCGCCATCTCCTACCGCGTGCACAAGGGTTTCACCCACGCCGAAGTAGCTTTGTCCGCCGGCGTGCAGCGCATGGTGCGTTCCGATGTGGGCGCGTCCGGTGTGATGTTCACGCTGGATACCGAGTCCGGCTTCAAGGATGCGGTGTTCATCACCTCCTCCTACGGTCTGGGCGAGATGGTGGTGCAGGGCGCGGTGAACCCGGACGAGTTCTACGTGCACAAGCCGCAGCTGGCCGCCGGCTTTCCGGCTGTGGTGCGCCGCACCCTGGGCTCCAAACTGCAGCGCATGGTGTTCGACGAACAGCGTTCCGCCGGCCGCTCCTGCCGCATCGAGGCGGTGGATGTCGCCGAGCAGAACAAATTCTCCATCACCGACAAGGACGTGCTGCAGTTGGCGCGCTACGCGGTCGCCATCGAACAGCACTACGGCCGCCCGATGGACATCGAGTGGGGCAAAGACGGTAACGACGGCAAGCTGTACATCCTGCAGGCGCGCCCGGAGACGGTGAAGTCGAACACCAACCACGGCGGCGGCACCGAGAAATACCGCCTCAAGCAGCGCGGCGATGTGCTGGCCGAAGGCCGCGCCATCGGCCAGAAGATCGGCGTGGGCCGCGTGCGTCTGGTGTCGGGCCCGGAGGAGATGGGCAAGGTGCAGGCCGGCGACATTCTGGTCACCGACATGACCGACCCGAACTGGGAACCGGTGATGAAGAAAGCCGCCGCCATCGTCACCAACCGCGGTGGCCGCACCTGCCACGCAGCGATCATCGCGCGCGAGCTGGGCATCCCCGCCATCGTCGGCTGCGGCCATGCCACCACCGAGCTGCAGGACGGCGAGATGGTCACCGTGTCCTGCGCGGAAGGCGACACCGGTTTCGTCTATCACGGCGAATTGCCGTTCGACGTGACCGTGCACAATGAACTGGCGCTGCCGCAGATCCCGGTGAAGCTGATGCTGAACGTGGGCAACCCGACGCTGGCGTTCGAGTTCGCGCAGATGCCGTCCGCCGGTGTCGGTCTGGCGCGTCTGGAATTCATCATCAACAACCTGATCGGCATCCACCCCAAAGCCGTGCTGGAACACAACCGCCTGCCGGGCAAGCTGCACGAGGCGGTGATGAAACGTTCCGCCGGTTATGCCGACCCCATCGAATTCTATGTGGAAAAGATCACCGAAGGCGTGGCGACGCTGGCCGCCGCGTTCTGGCCGAAGAAGGTGATCGTGCGCATGTCCGACTTCAAGTCGAACGAATACCGCAAGCTGTTGGGCGGCGAGATCTACGAGCCGATGGAAGAGAATCCGATGATCGGCTTCCGCGGCGCGGGCCGCTACGTGGCGGCCAACTTCAGCGACTGTTTCGAGCTGGAATGCCGCGCCATGAAGCGTGTGCGCGAGAAGCTGGGCTATACCAACGTGGAGATCATGATCCCCTTCGTGCGCACGGTCGGCGAAGCGAAAGAAGTGGTGGAGACGCTGGCCAAGAACGGACTCAAACGCGGCGAGCACGGCCTGCGTCTGATCATGATGTGCGAGATCCCGTCCAACGCGCTGCTGGCCGAAGAGTTCCTGCAATACTTCGACGGCTTCTCCATCGGCTCCAACGACCTGACGCAACTCACGCTGGGTCTGGACCGCGATTCCAGTCTGGTGGCCGACCGCTTCGACGAACGCGACGGCGCGGTGAAAGCGCTGCTCACGATGGCGATCAGCACCTGCAACCGTCTGGATAAATATGTCGGCATCTGCGGCCAGGGCCCGTCGGACCATTTCGACTTCGCCCAGTGGCTGATGGAACAAGGCATCCAGACCATGTCGCTCAACCCGGACACCCTGCTGGAAACCTGGCGCAAGCTGGGCCAGGTCAAGTAGGTCGTCCACCCCGTTAGCCCGCCCCTCCGCTTCTCTCTCCCTCTCTCCTCGGCGGGGGGCGACGGGCCCCTAAACCAAGGGTAGCCAGCAATGGCGACCCTTTTTCATAGCGGAAGGATTGGCCACCTTGCTCCTTCGCTTCATCAAGCGATTGTTTAATCGCACCATCTAAAGTACTATTCAAAGCACTTCAAACAACACGCAGTAAACACCCATGTCCAATCTGACCGCCAATGACTTAAAGACCCGAGGGATCGTCGCCATCGAAGCCGCGCTGTCGGATCGCCCGGAGGCGATTGTGTCGGTACGCGGTAAGGATCGTTTTGTGGTGATGGATATTGCGCACTATCACTACCTGCGCGAATGTGAACTGGATGCGGCGCTCGCCGAGACGCATGCCGATGTGGCGGCGGGCCGCTACGTCAAGGGATCGGCGGCAGACCATGTGAAGCGCGTGAAAAAATCTGCCGTATGAGCTTCCAGCTTATCTTCACGGCGCAATACGAAAAACGCGCCGCGCGTTTTCTGAAGAGTCATCCAGAACTAGAGAAGCAATATCTCAAGATGCTGCAGCTGCTGGAATTGAATCCGCATCACCTCTCATTGCGATTACATGCCCTGAGCGGCAAGCTACAAGGCCTGCATTCAGTCTCCATCAATCTTTCGTATCGCATCACGCTGGAGTTGCTGATCCACGACGAAGAGATCATCCCCGTGAACGTGGGCGACCATGATGGGGTGTATTGACGGAGTAAAGTGCCGGTAGAACAGCACATGATTTTCATCCTTGACGTGCGCATGAACATGCGTATGATTGTGCGCAACCCTTTCGAATCGGCGTAGCCATCATGCAAACTCACTCCCCCACAGCAGTCAAAAAGGGCAGGCTTTCTTTATCCATAGACCAAGGGCTATTGGATCGTCTTGAGCCGTACAAGCAGCAAGTCAATTTTTCAGCGCAGGCAGAGCAGCTGCTCGCCAGAATGCTCGATCAACTTGAGAATCGTACTTGGGCGGAGCGTAATGCCGAGGCACTGGAAGCTCACGGTAAGAACATCGCAGAAACAGGTTTGGCTGGCACTGAATTCGACCGGATCTGAGACGTGGCGCAATTCGATATCTACCCGAATCCCGGTACAAAGAAGGTCGAGATACCTTATCTGGTTTCTGTGCAGAACGATCACATCACCAATCGAACGGGCACGACGGTTGTCATTCCTTTGCGCGCCAATACGCCGCCCGTGGAGATCATGGCTCCATTGGTCGGAGCAGGAGAGTACGGAAACTTCGTGCTGTCCACCATCGAAATCTTTGCCATCGACACCTCCAGACTCAAAGCGCCTGTCGCCAAACTAGGTGTCGCTGATCGTTCCAAGATCAAACCGGCGCTGGACAAAGTTGTGAGCGAATACTGATTCGCCTTATTTCAGTTCCAATCCGTATAATGCACAGCATATTGCACAATATTTTGTAGTGAAGCTGGAGGCATCATGGGCATCTCAGTACGTGACGTGGTCGCATTCTCGCAGGCTCGTGCCAATCTTTCTGATCTGGCGGAGCAAGTGAAGGCAGGAGCGGAGAAGATCATCACAAAAAATGGCGAGAGTTATGTTGCGCTGATCGATTCGGATCGGCTGGATTACTACCATCGGCTTGAACGGGAGCGCATTCACCTTTTGTTGGCGGATGAGATCGGCAAAGGCCTGGAGGATGTAGCCGCCGGACGCGTGAAAGATGCCCGTCAAACGATTCAGCGTCTGAAGCGGAAACGTGCTGCATAGGCGAGGTTGCTGTGTCGAAGGACATCTCCGTCAAATTAACGGCTAATTTTGAGCGCAATCTCGCGGCTATCGAGGAGTTTCTAGGCGAAGTCGGCGCGCCACAGGTCTATGACTTATTGCTGGATGATCTGGCTGACACCGTTATTCCCAACCTTGAGCAGTTCCCGAGTATCGGCCGCCTGTTCCTTGAACGGCCCGTCTATTCCGTAGAAGTGGGCAATGCGCTGGCTGGCTTGCGATCAAAGTTGGGCGAGGGTGAGTTACGCGAATATTTATTCGGTGAGTATCTGGTGTTGTATGTCCAATACAGCGAGGTTATTCATTTGCTGTCCATCAAACATCACCGTCAAATTTCGTTTGATTTCCAAACGCTGTGGCAAATCAATTGATTTGGATCGACACGCAATAGTTAAAACCGCTTCAAAGACAAGGGCAAAGCTTGTATTTCGCTCCTGTTTCCAGTACCTTGCGCCCCTCGCTAGGGGTCTGCCGGATGGCAGTGAGACACACCCTTTGAACCTGTACGGGTCATGCCGTCGTAGGGAAGCATCCTTCCGGTGCTTCTTGCAATTTCAGGAGTACCACAATGAACGCACCCGAATTCCATTCCTCCACCGCCCACGTTGACGCAGCCGCGATCAAGCCGCTGCCGAACTCGCGCAAGATCTACGTGCAAGGTTCGCGCCCCGATATCCGCGTGCCGATGCGCGAGATCACGCTGAGCGACACCCACCTGAACAACGGCGTGGAGAAGAACCCGCCGATCTACGTGTACGACTGCTCCGGCCCGTATACCGATCCGGATGTGAAGATCGACATCCGCTCCGGTCTGGAAGAACTGCGCGCGCCGTGGATCGCCGAGCGCGACGACACCGAGGAACTGCCGCGCCTGAGTTCCGACTACGGCCAGCAGCGTCTGGGCGACCCTCTACTTTCCGATATGCGCTTCAACCTCAAGCACACGCCGCGCCGCGCCAAGCCGGGCAAGAACGTGACGCAGATGTACTACGCGCGTCAGGGCATCATCACACCGGAGATGGAATACATCGCCATCCGCGAAAACCAGAAGCGCGACGGTCTGACCGGGATGATGTTGCAACAGCACCCCGGCGAGAACTTCGGCAAGGCCATGCCCAAGGAGATCACGCCCGAGTTCGTGCGCAGCGAAGTCGCCGCCGGACGCGCCGTGATCACCGCCAACATCAACCACCCGGAATGCGAACCGATGATCATCGGCCGCAACTTCCTGGTGAAGATCAACGCCAACATCGGCAACTCCGCACTCGGTTCCAGCATCCAGGAAGAAGTGGAAAAGATGACCTGGGCCATCCGTTGGGGCGGCGACACGGTGATGGACCTGTCCACCGGCAAGAACATCCACGAGACGCGCGAATGGATTATCCGCAACTCGCCCGTGCCCATCGGCACCGTGCCGATCTATCAGGCGCTGGAAAAGGTCAACGGCAAGGCCGAAGACCTGACTTGGGAAATTTTCAAGGACACGCTGATCGAGCAGGCCGAACAGGGCGTGGACTATTTCACCATCCACGCCGGCGTGCTGCTGCGCTACATCCCGATGACCGCCAAGCGCATGACCGGCATCGTCTCGCGCGGCGGCTCCATCATGGCGAAATGGTGCCTCGCGCACCACAAGGAAAGCTTCCTCTACACGCACTTCGAAGAGATCTGCGAGATCATGAAAGCCTACGACGTGACCTTCTCACTCGGCGACGGCCTGCGCCCCGGCTCCATTTATGACGCCAACGACGAAGCCCAACTGGCTGAGCTGAAAACGCTGGGCGAACTCACGCAGATCGCGTGGGAGCACGACGTGCAAGTGATGATCGAAGGCCCCGGCCACGTGCCGATGCACATGATCAAGGAGAACATGGACCTGCAACTGAAGTGGTGCCACGAAGCGCCCTTCTACACGCTAGGGCCCCTGACGCAGGACATCGCCCCCGGCTACGATCACATCACCAGCGCCATCGGCGCGGCGCTGATCGGCTGGTTCGGCACCTCCATGCTGTGCTACGTCACGCCCAAGGAACACCTCGGCCTGCCCAACAAGGCCGACGTGAAGGAAGGCATCATCACCTACAAGATCGCCGCCCACGCCGCCGACCTCGCCAAGGGCCACCCCGGCGCGCAGATCCGCGACAACGCCATGAGCAAGGCGCGCTTCGAATTCCGCTGGGAAGACCAGTTCAACATCGGCCTCGACCCCGACCGTGCGCGCGAATTCCACGACGAGACCCTGCCCAAGGAATCCGCCAAAGTCGCCCACTTCTGTTCCATGTGCGGCCCGCAGTTCTGCTCGATGAAGATCAGCCAGGACGTGCGCGACTTTGCCGCCGCGCAGGGCATCGCCGAGGCTGAGGCCCTGGCAAAAGGGATGGAAGTGAAGTCAGTAGAGTTTGTGAAGGAGGGGGCGGAGGTTTATCACAAGGCGTGATGCCTCTGGTAACGCTGAATACATCGGTTTTGTCATTCCGGCGAAAGCCGGAATCCAGTGTACTTAATCAACTGGGCACCGGCCTGACCGCAGGCCAGTTTATCCTGAGCTTGTCGAAGGGCCGGTGCGACGAATCAATCAGCGTTTCCCTAGCAGGCTGTCGGACTACCCCACCAAAACTATCATAAAGACAGCAGCAAACC
>WOYI010197052.1_pt1 | contig 20486 bp, 19 predicted proteins | sample 6423411 | NCBI WGS metagenome assembly WOYI01 (sample SAMN13441803, study PRJNA592873) | oil field metagenome | biome: oil field; feature: oil-well bore; material: oil-contaminated soil; isolation source: oil-contaminated soil from oil-well borehole | place: Germany: Wietze | collected 2016-10-18 ... | reverse complement strand
CAATGTCCCAGCCATTTTTTTTCCAGGATGCTTCGTCAATACTGAAAAGGCGAAATCCGGGCAGAAGCAGTTTACTGCCATTGTCCGAAGGTTTCATGTTGTGCTGAAATTCTTCAAACAGTTTTTCACAATTATCCAGCAAGTCGTCTGAGGACAGACTTTCCGCGTCCGCTAACCCGCTCGAAATTTCGACAGACAAAATATCTCCGATTTTCGCTTCTCCGTCACCACCCAGCAAAAACCAGGCACTGCCTTCGCCCAGGGGCGCCCGCCGATAGCGGCCGGGAACCAGGTTCAACCGCTCCCGATAGTCTTCAACAGCGGGAGTGAACACATCGCAGCCGCCGACCAGCGCCAGTTCAATCTCGCCGGCATCAAGATAACTTTGCGCCAGCCACAGCGCGGATTCAAACGAAAGTTCTTCCTGCGAGACGGTGATGACAGTGCCTTTGACGTCGCAAGCCTTCGCCAGGAAAAAAGCGGCGGCGTTGCTGACGGAGTTGGCAAACTGATTGGGGCTGGGAAACCCGCCGTCATGCTTGAAGACCTGTGTGATAAAGGGAAGAATTTCATCAATATTGCCCAAACCCGTGGACAGGAAGATGCCGGTTCTTTTCCCCTGTAACACTTCTTTGGGCGCGCCTTGCATGCAGCTTAAGGCGCCGCAGCAGACCAGTTTGATGAACCGGCCCGCGCGCCGCATGAGCTGTCCCATGATTTTTTGCACCAGATCGTCGGCATTGGCCGGCAGTTTCGCCTCGTCCCACGCGGCATCCGCATTGGGAATCAGCGCGGGCCCCAGATAGCTCGCCGCGATGACCGGCATGGAAGAATTTTCTAATTTCGTAGTCATATTTTAAGATGCCATTTTCCTGATGATGTAACTCGTACATGTTCCGCCAAAGCCGAAGAAGGTGAAGAGGTATGCGCCGTCGGCAGCCGGAATGTTTTCCTGCGACGGCGCGAAACCGATTTCGGGATCGACCTGGGTAAAACCAAAACTGCGCGGAATGGTTCCTTCTTCCAGACACGAAAGCCACAATGCCGTTTCCACCGCGCCCGCAGCTCCCAGACAATGCCCGATAACGCCTTTCAGAGAAACCACGGGCGGCAGTTTTTCGCCGAAAGCTCTCACCAGTCCCCGTCCTTCGGAAAGATCATTGTCCCTCGTCCCCGTCCCGTGCGCTTTGACGGCGACAATTTCACCGGGCGCAAGGCCGGCTTTGGCAAACGTCTGAGATACAACGCCTCTCACCATTTCGCCATCCGTGCCGGCGGATGTCAGGCTGTTGTTGTCGTTAAACAGGTAGCCGCCCGTAAATAAATACTGATGACGCCCCGGGACGCGCTTCGCCCCTTCCTCCAGAATCACGCAGGATGCGGCCTCGCCGATCTGCATGCCGGAGCGCAGATTGCAGAACGGCCGGCACTTTTCCGAATCGTAAAGAAGCAGGCTGGCAAATCCCTGCAGCGTCAGATTCAAAAGCGGCTCAAAACCGACCACAATCGCCCGTTTAATTTTCTTTTGCGCCAAAAGCTGCGCCGCGATGACCAGCGCGTGCGAACTCGAAACGCAGGCCATGGAAAATGTCAGCGGCAGGCCGCGGATGCCGTATTTCTGCGCGATGGCTTCGGCCACTTCACCGGGTCCCCGGTTGCGGCAGACAATCGGCGGCGATTCCTTGCCGGGATTTTGGCGCACGGATTCGGTAAACTCAAACTCGTTGCGGACAAAAATACCGCCCGTGGTGCCGACCAGCAGAGCGGACTGGGCAATCTCGGAGGAACTGAGACCCGCGCGATCAAAAGCTTCGGTGATCGACGCATCCAGCATCGCCAGAGATTTGGCAAGAGGGTTGCCGTCGTAGGCAACTTCAAACGCCTTGAAATCGCGGTTGCTCAGATGGGACGACAAGCAAACGCTCGCCGGGTGAACCTGGCCCGCAATCAGGTTGCGCGCGGAGGCGGCAGCGCTCCAGCCCAGCGTGGTAACGGCGCCCCAGCCGCGAATATGGATATCGCCATTGCTCACTTTTTAACCTTCGGCGCTTCAATCACAAAGTCAGCCAATGAATCGAAGGACTGCATCGCCTTCGCCGCGGTTGACGCGTTTTTTAACTCCACTCCAAACTGAAACCTAAGCTCCATGGCAATTTCCATGGCATCCAGAGAATCAAGTTTGAGCGGCCCCGGTCCGCCGATAAACGGAACATCCGTGGGCACATCCTCCGGCTTGACGTCCCGGACTTCGCAAGCTTTGATGATCAGCGCCTTGAGCTTGAATATCAGATCCTCGCGCGACACTACATTTAATTCCTTATACGCTTGTTCTACATCCATTGAACTCTCCTTCCAGCAATATAAAAGCAGATTCCCGCGAAAACCGCCAACACCATTAATTTGGGCAAAATGACGACAAATGCCGCATCGCGCAGAAATATATCCAGATACGCCTGATGCGCCCAATACATCGGTGAAATCATTGCCAGTTTTTTCATGACCATCGGCATGAGCACATGCGGCATCATGATTCCACCGAAAACGCCCATCAATATGGCTCCGGTTGCCGCCAGGGTCGAAGACTGTTCCGGCGTTCGCGCGAGCGCAGCAACCAGAACGCCAAAACCGGTCGTGGCGGCGGCGACAACCATGGTGACCGGTATCATATGCCAGGGATGTTCTCCCAGATTAAAAGAAAAGCTGATGATATGGGACATCACATAAACACCGATCAGCAGCATTAAAACAAACTGTAAAACATTAATCAGATAATAAGGAATAATTTTCCCCAGGATAACCAAATTCGTGCTGACCGGATAAGTAAAAAGGCGCTGGAGGGTGCCATCTTTTTTCTCTCTTAAAAAACCAACAGACATGGGAATGGCAATAAAAAACATCGCGAATATTGCGTAAGCGGGAACATTTTGCTGAAGGGGGGTGGGAAATTCCTTATTGGGCTTTGTTTTCTCAACGAGCAAACCGGCAATCACCCCTTCCAGGTTGTCGATACCCATGACCACCTCCACCGTTAAGCTGGTGATCAGTGAACGGATCGCTATTTTGTAGCCGATATCAATGATCGGATCAAAATACATTTCCACCGGCTGATCCCCCTCTTCAAAACCTTTGGGAATCGTAACAACCGCCTGCGCCTTGCCGTCCGCGAAAAGCTGATCATCCTCCATACCCTGTGGCCGGACAACAGGTGAGATCAGTTTGTTGGACTTTATTTTTTCCTGAAGCAGATTTGCCTTGGGAGAGCGGCTTTCATTTTCGATAACCAGTTGAATTTTCCGTCCGGTCAATTTGTCCGCCCAGACGCCTTCCATGGCCAATGACAAAAATAAAATCAGCGCCACCGGCATCAGGAAAAGAAGCAGGATCGTCTGCTTGTCGCGAAGCAGGATCATTATTTCTTTTTTGATCAATTCCATGAGCTGCTTACTCATCGCGTAATCCCCGCCCCGTCTTTTCCAGAAATAATTTCTCCAGATTATCAATCTCGGACATTTGCCCGTTAAAAATGACTTCGCCTCTGTCCGCCAGTGTCACGATCGAGCACAAGCGCGCGGCTTCTTCCATGATATGCGTGGACAACAAAATCGTCATGCCCGCGGCATTTAACCGGGACAGGGTGTCATAAATATGATTGCGGCTTTGCGGATCAACACCCACCGTCGGTTCATCGAGCAATAACAATTTGGGTGAATGCAGGAGCGCCACCGCCAGATTCAGACGCCTTTGCATCCCGCCGGAAAACGTTATGACCATCTCTTCGGAATGAGCCGTAAGGCCGGTTTGTTCCAGCACGATTTCCGAGTGCAATACAATTTGTTCGTCCGACAGACCGGCCATTGCGCCGAAGAAACGCAAGTTCTCGCGGGCGGTGAGCGCCGTGTAAAGCGATATCGGCTGTGGCGCGTAACCAATGGACAAAAGTGCGCTACGATCCGGCATTTTTTTGCCGAAAATCGACACGTCACCCGAATAGCCCCTCAGTTGGCCGGTAACAATCCGCATCAGGGTAGATTTTCCCGCGCCATTAGGTCCCAGAAGCGCCTGCATCCGGCCGTCGGCGACGGTCAGAGAGAAGTTCTGCAACGCACAGACGGGCGCCCCCTCGTAGCTGAATGTAATTGAGGAAACATCCAGAGCGTTCATGCCTTAAGCTTCCTTACCGTTTTCTGCAAATTTTTAAAAAATGCTTCTTCGAGGTCCGCACATTTCAAAATCAATCCACCCGCCTTGACAAAGGTTTCTTCCTCTTTGTTTCTTTGCTTGATAATACGTGCGGCCGTTACGGAAAATTCTCGCCAGGTATCACCGATAGCCGTCATGTCAAGCGATAACCGGGCCAGATCTTCTGAACCGAACAGTTCGGCTGCTTCCTGCATAAAAGCGGCATACATGTACCGAAATCCGGCGCCCCCCGTACCAGTCTCTTCCACCCAGCGGACGATACCGGCAAGATGACGACAGGCTTCTTGAAAACCAAGTTTGTCCGAACTTTTGACGACTTTTTTGGCCAGAAACCGCATGCCACGAACACCAAAAATCGGCAGAGGAATCCTGAGCATCAAGCTGCAGGAATCCTTCATTCCCTTGATACAGGCTCGCCGCAAATCAGGATATGGATTAACGGATTTGGTATAATACATAAAACCGCGGGGGTTCATAGGCCCGGGTACGAAACGTGCCTGTTCCAAGCCTTCGGCAGAGCAATCTACCGGATCGCCGAATGTCGGGTCACTGATGCGAAAACCACCTTCGGTCTCACGCAGAACAATGATGTTGTGTCCGCTAAAATTATGGCGGTGACGTTCGGATACATAGGGAAGCCAGTAAAGATTGGTAGCTAAACCAACAATCTGACCTGCTTTAAGCACCTGTCTCAGTTCATCCATGCCTTGTTGGGGATCGCGATAAGCCTTGATCACAAAATTCGCGCCCAGCCTTTTGGATGCCTTGCGAAAGACCGACCCGGGTCTATTGCGAAAAGCAGTGACCTGTATGTGTACAAGTTTTATAAACGGCAGATAACCAAAAAAAATACCACTGCCGATGCCGAAAATCATCGGTTCGGAAATATCCAAGCCCTGATGGCGGAACAGGGCGGATGTCACTGCTGTTTCACAATGTGCGCCATGATGATGGACAAAGGGTTTACCATTGGCTGCGAGTTCTGTCGTCATGAAAAACAAGCGTCCTTCCTTGATTTTAGCTATTCGGCACGGTTTTTAATTCTTCCAGTGTGACCCTCAGGGCCTTCGTATAACGATTTAAAACAGATGGTTTAAGTTTGGCAAATATTTCAGGGCGCAGATGTCTCTTCACCCGGAATGCCGCTATCCCCGCTGCCTTGGCCAGTATCCCAGGATCCATCTGCCGCATTTCCATATAATAACAAAGCGGGCTTTTCTGACCGGCAAGCACTGCTTTTCTGATTTCTTCAAGATAGGCGCGATTACCGGAAATAATCAGGGCGCAAGATACTTTTTCCGCCCAGGGAGCGTCTGCCTCAAGGACATACTGCCCATTATCGTTGTGCTTGTAATACTTTTTCGGCAACCCATCATTAAAAATTTCATCTTCAAATTCCATGGCCGGTTCCTTTTGATTATATTGGTATTTTTTATACTAATTTCAGAAAAGTGCAAAGCGATTTTTCACCGGGAAGGAACCCAATCATTCTTGCTTGATTGATTAACAGAAAATGAGGGGGTCACGGACGCAATACGAAGCACGCTCATGCTTTGAGTTTTCGTGTCAGATTATTCAGATCTTCAAAGCTGACCGCGAGCGCTTTGGTGTAACGGTCTAAAACCGACGGTTTGAGTTTGGCAAAAATGTCGGGACGGAAATGCCGTTTCACCCGAAACGCTGCGATGCCCGCCGTTTTCCCCAAAATCTCCGGTGTCATCTGGCGGCGTTCCATGTGATAGCAAAGCGGACTTTTGACGCCGGCCAGCACGGCTTTGCGGGTCTCCTCAAGCGCCGCCGCCATTTCGTCAACGGCCAGGCCGTTGACCACCGCTTCCACCTCCCAGCCCGTGCTGGTTACAATGACATATTTTCCTTCGTCATTGAGCGCGTAACAGGCGCGCTTCTTGCCTTCATAATACGTAATATCCTGCGGCACTTCCCGAACATTCATCCTTGGCCCCTCGTTGCTGATTTCAAGATTCTTTTATACTAAATTCCATACGGCGCAAAGCAAACTCTGACTGGCCGGTTCTTCTTCTATGGCGCTGATTTTTCTCCCAGAAACGGCTCAAAATGGTGCCACTCGAAAGGATGTTCAAAAGCAAATCGCGCCAGATCGTCGGCATAGGCCTGCGCGGATTCCCGCACCGCTTTCTTCCGTTCCGCGCGCGTTGCGGCTTCAACCTTCCGGCCCGGAGAAACCGTCACATGATACCTGCCCCGCGACTTTTTATAAACAAAGAAAGTCATCAGCGGCGCGCCGGCCATCAGCGCGAATAAATGCGGCGTATCGGGCAGACGAACCCTGTGCCCCAGAAAGTTAACCGTCACAGACGTCTGCTCACCCCAAAGACGATCGCCGGTCATAAAAACAATTCCGCCCTGCCTTAAGAAGTTGATCCCCTCCAGAAGCGCAAAAGGCGATTTTTCCCTTTCATCGGTCGTCACGATTCGAATGCCGGTTTGGGCCAGCTTTTCTTTTTGCAGTTTTTCCATCTGTTCTTTGTGTTTGGCGCCCAGATAAAGCATGATCGGCAGGCCTTTCTGATGGAGACGCTGCGCCGCGAGCTCCCAGTTGCCGATATGCGACATCACCACAATCGCGCCGGTTTTGCCCGCCACGGCCTCGTCCAGATATTGCCAGCCTTCGCGGGTAAATTCCGCCGCCGCAACCGCCCAGGGAATGAAGCGATGAACATAGACGTCGGTAAAGTTATGATACTGCCTCCAGGCGCAATAAACGTAGCGCCAAAAGCTCCGCCCGGGGAAAAGCGCCCGGTAAAATTTCAGGCTGTCTTGCACGCGTCCCGGAAACAAAAAGAAATACCCGGTGGCGATAAACCACGAAAACGTCCGGAAAACCCACAGGCCCAGCCGGTGAGTCAGAAACAGCGCGATTTTATAAGATAATGTTTTCATTACACTCTAATGATTTAAATAACCTTTTCCCCTCGAAACCACTTCTCTTCCACGCCGGCCGAAAGCGATGCATGCACCCGGACGCTGAATCCGGCAGCGTTCATGAACCCGGCAATTTCTTCTTCCCGGCGGAAACGCTCCGGCGTGCCCGTCCACTTCAGGCGGATCGCTTCGATCCATCTTTTCCAGGGAATTTTTCTTTCCGACGGAACCGTTGCCCGGATGAGCAGGGTTCCGCCGTTTTCCAGTTTATCGAAAATCCGCCCCAGCACAAGCGCTAATTCTTCATCCGTAATCAGATGCAGCATGTCCAGCATCAGCACATGATCCACACTGCCCTCCACCTCCGGCAAATCCGGCGCGCCTCCCGTCTGGGCACGGCCGCGGTCTCCCCACGCGCGGCTGGCGATCAGAACTCTTTCTTCATCCGGTTCCAGTCCAAACACTTTCGCCTGCGGATACAGCTCCATAAGCCAGGCGGCCGGAACGCCGAAACCGCAGCCGATATCCATCATCCGCCGGAGATTTTGCACATATTGATCCAATTCCTGAAACATCGGATCCATCATCATTTTAAACCGGGCAAAGATTCTCGGATATCCCGGCAGATGCCGGTAGCGTAAAACCGTCCGGCGCCTATGTTCCCGGGAACCGACGGTGAACGCACCCGAGGGAAAAGGCTCCGGCGAAAATATTTTGTTCAGCAAAAAAGGCAGGATCAAATAGGCGCCCGCCAGAGAATACCCGATGCCGAAAAGCGAAACCAGTCCGATGCTGGCCAGCAGCGGGTGACGGGCCAGGGTCAGAACTCCGAACCCGATCAGGGTGGTGCACGCCGCCAGCCCCATAGACAGCCTGATGGTTCGCATGGCGGGCGCACGGTCCTCCGGATGGCGCTGATAGGTGCAGGTGTAATAAATCGAATAATCGATCCCCATCCCCATAATCACAATCCAGAGCATGATACCCGGAATGTCCAGCGGATGACCGATCATCTTCAGCGTCCCCAGCGTGGCGACCAGCGCGAATACCACGGGAGAAAGCACCGCCAGCGACAAACGCCAGTCCATGAAAAAAACAAAGATAATCAGAATAAGGCCGGCGCTGACAATGAAAGCGATCTCAAAAAATATTTTTTTCAGAAATTCACCCAGTTTCTGATTGAACAGATCAACGTCAAAAAAGTCAGCCAGTCCGCTTCGGGAAAGCCTGTTCCATAAATCGCCGGCATCGTAATTTTTTCCGGTCGTAAGCAGGCTTAGCTGCGCATATCCGTCCGAGGTTCGGGCAATGCCGAGCATTTCAAAATATTGGCCGGGAATTCCGGAAACCTCCGGAAACGCCTGACCGATCATTTTCCGGAAAGGCTCAAACGCTTCCGGCGCAAAGCCGTTTTCCACGGCCGCCGCATCCAGCTCTCGCTCCAATGCCGCTATGCGGTCTTTATTCCAGAACCTTTGCCAGGCCGCAATATTGTTTTCTGCTGATAACGGAGATGGAAACAAAACAGAAGGCAAAAAGACCGGTGCCAGTTTTTCCTGCCGCACCTCATCCGCCAGCAGCGCCGCCAGCTGCTCATTTTTTTCCTGCAGCTCCCCAAGGCTTGCCGCCTCAAGCAGAACATAGCATTGTCCCGAAAGATTGCCCCACGTCTCCTGCAATTTATTTTCGGCGGCAATCGTTTCCGGGCTCACCGAATTCATGGCCCGCATATCGACGTTAAAAACCGGCCGGGCGAAAACAAGCATGACCGCCGCAAAAATCACGGCGGAGACGAATTTCCAGCGGGCGGGCGCGGCAAGGGCGTCAACCGCCGTTTGCAGGAAGACATTGGGCGCGCGCCGCGCGGGCGGCATGGCCGGAAAGATTTTGGGAAACACGATGTGAACGAAAAGGAAGGCCAAGGTGATGCCCAGCGCGGCAAAAACGCCGATCTGGGAGAGAATTTTGAAGTCGCTGATCAACAGCAGCAAAAACGCGCCCACCGTGGTCAGAACCGCCGTCCATTCCGCCGACCAAACCTCCCGGGCGATCTGCTTTCCGTAAGTCGTCCGCGGCTGATCCAGAAACAAAAGATAGGTCAGGCCCAAATCCACCGTAAAAGCCAGAATCGCGCCTCCGAAACCCACCGCCAGAACCGACATGGAATCAAAAACAAAAGAGCAGACAAACAGGGCGGCTATCGCTCCCACGGCGGAGGGAAGCAGCGCCAGCAGGCCGATGAACGGCCGGGGAAAAGCAAGAATCAGCAACAGGGCGATTCCGAGCATCGTCAGAAGAATCGCCAGCCGCGTGTCGCGTTTGGCGACGGTTTCGTTGTCCAGCGCCGCGCGATACGCGCCGACGGACGTCAGGCGGTAGGATGCTTTGAAATCCGTGCCTTTCGCCAAATCGCGCCGGCAGTCTTCCAGAAGCCTTTCAATTTGCGCGGCCCTTGCCGTATCCGTTCCCGATCCGGCGATACGGGCGATGATAAGCGCGTGTCTGCCGTCTGCCGAAAGCAGTTGCCCCTGATAAAACTGTGCTTTATTTGCCGGGAGCAAAGCAGACATTTGCCCCAGAATAACGCCGGAGAATCCCAGGGGATCCCTGGCCATCATGTCCGCCCGGCCGATCCCTTCCAGCCCGCCCAGGCTCTGCCGGTTTTGCGCCATGGTCTCACGGATTTTTTCCGGCGCCAAAAGCGGCGCAATTTTTTGTTCCAGTTCCGATGCGCTGAAAAACATGGGCAAGTGCGAGGCAACATAAGCCGCCAGCTCCGGAAAACGGGCAGCCTCGTCACTGATGCCGACTTTGGCAAACAATCCGCTTTGCTTCAACTTTGCCGCAACCACATCAGCCGCCCGAACCAGGTCCTCGCGGTCGTCTGAAGCCTGTTCCAGATCGATGAAAACTTTGTCCTGAACGGGCAGATGACCGATTACCTGACGCGCCGACGCCAGAACCGGATCATCATGAGGCATGGATTCCAGAATATCCGTTTCAATTTTTAAATGAGAAGTTTCCCAGAAAAAAAGCAGACCGACGACCAGAGCGGTAAAAAAAACCATTGACCATCTGACGGGGTATTTTCGCGGTGACATGCAAACCCTTACATGGAGACCCTGTATTTTTTTCGTTCGCTCTGTTTTTTAAACACATTTCCCGAAGGCGGGCAAGGAAAAACCCGGACGGCAAAACAGACGGCTTCCGTTCACCATCGCGCCAGGACTACCGGGAAAAAATCCGTGTAAAAATCAGACGCGTAAATGTTTTGGAATTTCGGCAGAAATCAACAAACGGACGAAAATGGGAAATTCTTGAACCGTCGGGATGATAGGATACGCTGATCGGCGCTTCGAGAATCGGAATGCCTTTTCTTTTGGCCTGCACCAGAATTTCCACTTCGAACTGAAAACGCCGCGCCCGCACGGGAAGACTCATGGCTTCGGGAAGCGGATAAATTCTCATGCCGCTTTGGGTGTCCGAAAGTTTCGGCCCGCCGGACAGCCGGACCCAGAAATTGGAAAACTTCCGGCCGAAGCGGCTGGTCCAGGGAATGTGGGCGCCACGGATGGAATCCATGCCTATGCGCGCCCCGACAACCAAAGGCCGTTTTTTCAGCGGAATGGCTTCAATTAAATTCAAGGCGTCTTCGGGATCGTGCTGGCCGTCCGCATCAATCGTGATCGCGAAGTCGGCCACATGGGAGGCGGCCATGAAACCGGTCATGATCGCCGCGCCCTTGCCTTCGTTTTTCTCATGACGCAAGACATGAATGTCCTTGATTTCCGCCAAACGCTTGGGGGTTTCATCCGTCGAGCCGTCATCCACGACAAAAACGGGATAATTCATGGCCCTGGCCTGTTTTGCCACCTGCGCCACCATTGCCGCATGGTTGTAAACCGGAATAATAAAGGCAAATCGGCCTTTTAAACGTCTTGTTGCCCGTTGCTTACTACTCATCACTCACCACTCACCACTCATTGCTCGTTGCTCGTCACTCGTTGCTCGTTGCTCGTCGCTCGTCACTTTCAGAAAAGCCACCCCCCAGGTCCCCGGCCCCATATGCGCGCCGGAGGTCAACGAAAGCGGCTGCAGACGAACGTCCGCCCGAGGATAAAGCCTGCGCACCTTTTCCCGAAAAGCGGACACCTGTTCCACATTGTCGGAATATTCAAGCATAATCAGCGCGCGGGACTCTTTGTGAAGCGCCGCCGCCAGTTTCGAAAGCGCCATTTTGATCTGATCCCGGCGGTTTCTGACGACGCCCACTTTTTTAGCGCCTTCCGGCTGCGGCGAAACAACCGGTTTCATTTTCAGCATATCGCCGAAAAAAGCGCTGGTTTTGGACAGCCGGCCGCCCGCGGCAAGATACTGCAACTTATCCAGAAAAACATACTCTTCGCATGTCTTTACCGCATTTTCCGCAAAGGCGAATGTTTTCTCCATGTCGTTCGTCTGCGCAAGATACTGCAGCGCCGCCAGAACAATCACACCCAGCCTGCCGGATGCCGCGCCCGTATCCACCACCTGAAAGCGGTTTTCGGGATCATGCTCTTTTTTCCAATCGAGGGCTACTTGATAATTGCCCGTAAAGACGGAGCCGACGCATAAATACAAAACCTTTTCAAAACGCGCCATCACACTTGCGTAAAACTGATGCCTTTCAAAAACGGAGGCCTGTGACGTGGAAACCTTCATCCCCGCCCTCATGGCCTTATAAAGGTCATCGGGATGACCATAGGTCTCGGGCAGCGATTTCTCCCCGACGTTAAGATAACTGTTTAAAAGCGTAAAACCGTATTTTTTTGCATCGTCGCGCGTAAGCGACCCGGCGGCATCCGTCATGATATGCAGCGCGGAGGCGGCGGGGGCTTTGGAAAATTGCTCGATCTGGGCTGCAAGGTTATCATCTTCCCAGTTCAACACGGGACCCAGCGCGCTCATCCGGGATCTGATCTTCTCCTTGTCGTCCGTATGCAGGTGGATCTTGTAAAGATCGCCTTCATGAATAATGACGGCGCTTTCCTGCGAACCTGCGATTTTCACCAGGTCTTCTGAAGAGGCGTCGGCTTTCACCACAAAATCCACACAATAACCGGATTCCAGCGTTTCCTTAAAGGTGGATGAAATCGTCAGGCAACCCGGGAAAACCTCCGTGACCGGACGATAAGAATTAGTATGGCCGGAAAGCGTTTGGAAAAATCCCTCGAAAAAAATATACATACCCAGGGCGCCTGAATCCACAACACCGGCGTCCCTTAATTTCGGCAGTGCCTCCCGCGTGTCGCGCACCGCCTTCTCAAGCTGCGACATGATCCGATCCGTACTTTTTGGATCAGACGTAAAACCCTGTATGCTGAGAATTTCTTCCAGCGCGTCAAAAACGGAAAGCATGGTTCCCGCCCGCGGATCACTGACCGCCTTCCATGCTCTGTCCTTTCCCTCCCGCACGGCCTTTTTCAGATTCAGGAAGGACTCTGTATAGAAAGCCGAGAAGAACTGTGACGCGATATTACCGGAATTGCCGCGCGCAGCCATCAACAGTTGACGGACGACTTTATCTCCTTCGCCATTGGCAAAACGAAGGGGGGACAAACTGATGGAAAGATTCCGGCCCGTGTCGCCGTCGGCCACGGGATACACGTTAATCGCATCCAGCAAATCCGCCCAGGCGGCCACGCGCTCCACCCCCGTCACAAAGGATTTTTTCAAAAGGTCTTCCATTTTAGAATCCTAACAAATTCCGGATATCCTGCGGGATACTGAACAGTGTTTCCATTTCCGGCGCTTTCACGGCAACCTGTTCGGTGCGCCCGCGCGCACAGACGCTTCCGTCGGCGGCCCTGCGAATTTCAAAATCCACGACCAGTTTGATGTTGGCGTCGGCCAACGTCGCTTTCACAATGATTTCATCGCGGTGTTTGAGCGGAAAGATATGTTTGGTCGATGTCCGGATGATGGGAAAAATAATTTTCTCCCGGTCATAATACGCGTAAAGATCGACGCCGTAATGTTCGAAAAGCGCCGCGCGGGCAATCTCGAAATAGTTGAGATAATTGCCGTGCCAGACGATCTGCATGGGGTCCAGATCGAAAAACGGCACGCTGATTTTCACTTCGTAACTTTTTTTGTCGGCGCTCATAGCTTTCCCTGAAAAAAATCGGTGTAGCGGATGACCACGCACATCCGTTCAATATCTTCATCCAGCGGCCGGTCTTCAATCACGGGATCGCTGACCTGCCGGATATTCTGCAGAGCCTGGGCCAAAAGCGGCCGGACTTTGACATTGGCGCGGATATCGCAGGCCTGCGCCGCCGCCAGCAGATGAATGGAAACCACCCGTTCGGTAAGCGTGCAGACGCGTTCGGCGTCGCGGGCGGCAATCGTTCCCATGCTGACCTTGTCCTGATTATGCGATTCCGTCGATCGCGAAAAAGACGCGGCGGGCATCGTGGCCTTGAGCGCTTCCGCGGCCAGCGCCGAAGACGCAATCGACATGGCCTTGAAGCCGTGATGCAGCCCCTCCCGTCCCCCGTTTTGTCGCACGAGATCGCCCGGCAGTCCGCGATTCAGATTGGGATTGACCAGCAGCATGATCTGGCGGTCGCACATGTCGGCGGCGGAAGCCAGCGCGGCCTTGAGGCCGTCCATGGCAAAGGCAATGTGGCCGCCGTAGAAATTGCCGCCCATCAAAACCTGCCCCGTGGCGGGATCGAATATCGGGTTGTCGTTGGAAGAGTTGGCTTCAATTTCCACCCATTTTTTAATCCAGAAAAGCGCGTCAACCAACACGCCCAGCACCTGGGGCGCACACCGAAGCGAATAGGGGTCCTGCAGGGTCTCCAGCGCGTCGTCCTCCAGTTGACGGGCGGACGCTTTTGAAAGCAGCAGATGGGCGATCTTTTTGGCGACAGCGGCCTGGCCGGGAAACGGCTTCGCCTCCGAAATCACCGGATGGTAATGATGGGCGTTGCCCTTCATCGCATGCACGCTGAGCGCGGTGGCGAAAACGGCGGCATCCAGAATCCTGTAAGCCCGATCGAGACAGAGCGCGGCAATGCCCGTCATGGTCGTTGTTCCATTGACCATGGAAAGGGGTTCTTTCGGCAGATACCGGTAAGGTTTTAATCCGGCTTTTTTCATGGCTCTGGCGGCCGGCAGGATGTCACCATCGTAAAACACGTCACGCCGGCCGGCCAGCGCCGCCCCGATATAAGACATCGGGGTCAGATCACCGGAAGCACCGACAGAACCTTCACAGGGCACCACGGGCGTAATGCCCGCATTCAAAAAATCCGCCATTTGCTGCAGCAGACCGACCGACACCCCGGAATAGCCGCGCGCCAGACAAATCATGCGCGTGAGCATGGCGGCGCGTGTTTCTTCAATGCCGATGGGATCGCCGGTGCCGCAGCCGTGAAACCGCAAAATATTAACGCCGTTTTTCAGGGCAACCTTCATACTGATCCGGTTGCCGCAGGATTTACCGTATCCCGTATTGACACCGTATATCGCAACACCTTTCCGCATCCCGTCCATCAGCGCTTTTTGTGTCTGGCCCATCCGTTTGACAAATTCTTTTGACTTGCTGATCACCACCGGCATTCCGTCTCTGGCGACGGCAATGATTTCCTCCAAACTGACATGGCCGCCGTCAATAACCAGGGCGTCCTTTCTGCCAATTTTTTTCATCGTTTTTTCGTCTCCTTTCGCCGGGACAAGGCGCTAGGCGCGAACGCGCGGTTTGTAAGTGCCGTCCGCCCTTTCCTTATCCATGACTTGTTTAAGCATTTTGAACATTTTGTAATTGGCGGGTTCTTCTTCATAGAACCGGTCCCAGCAGTAGTAATACATTTCCTGAAGCTTCTCGGGCGTCATCATTTTGGGCTGAAAAACCACCTTGCCGCAGGTGTAGTCGTTCCAGTCGTAGGAATAAATCCGGCCTTCCTTCTGCAGATCGTCGAAGGTGCGCGTATGCACAAACGGCGTCAGAATCGTGAATTCCGCCATATCCAGTTCGATTTCCAGGAGGAAGTCCATCCAGCGCTTAATGTAATCTTCCGTGTGGTAATCCAGGCCCAGCAAAATGCTGCCTTCCACAGCGATGCCGTGATCATGATAGCGCTTGATCCGGTCGCGAATGTAGTCGGAAGAGTCAAAAATGGTCTGATACACAAACCACGCACCCGCCTGCGCCGCCAGGTCCAGCACCTGATCGTCGTCTTCAATCGGATGGCAGCACCATTTCTTCTTGATCGGGATCATTTCTTTAAACAGTCCGATTTCCCAGTCGCGGTCCTGCGCAAGCGAGTTGTCCACGATGAACAGGCGGTTGTTATCGATGGATGCCATTTCCTCGATTACCTTGTCATAGGGGCGGGGGCGGAAGCTCCGGCCGCCCAGAAAGCGCACCGCGCATGGATAGCAGTTGAAGCGGCAGCCGCGGGAGGCATGCACCAGATCGACCATCTGCACGCCCCGGTAATTATACAGGCCGCGGTTCAAGATGCTGCGCCTGGCCGTCCCCACGCTCTCAATCGGCGGAAAATTCTGCATATAGTTATAGACTTTCTGCAGGCTGCCCTTCTCAAAATCGGCAAAGACCTGTTCCATCCGGCCTTCGGCCTCTCCCAGAAAGACGCTGTCGGCATGTTGGCCGCATTCTTCCGCGTGCAGCATCACGGCAATTCCGCCGCAGATCACCTTGATCCCGCGGGCGCGGAAGGCGTCGGCGATTGCCCAGCCGCGCTTCACCTGCGCGGTCAGCATCATCGAGACACCGACAAAATCGGCATCCGCGCCAAAATCGACCGGATCAACGTTTTCATCGACAAACGTCACTTCCACATCGGGAGGCAGCGTGGCAGCCATCACCACCGGCCCGTGCGGCGGCAGGATAAACTGCGTCTGGCGATCCAGCTTTTCCCATTTCGGATAAATCAGTAAAAATTTCATACGCCCTCTTTAAATTTCACAATGACTGAAAACCAAATACGCATACGTTCCGCCAAAGGATATACCGGCCAGAACCGCATGCTTCAAGGCCGTTTCCCGCTTTTCGCCCGCCACAAAATTCAAAGGCATGGCCGGCAGGGTCAGTCCGACGGTTGGAGGCAGGCATCCTTTTTTCACAGATAACGCCAGAGCGCAAGCCCGAATCCCGCCGCCGGAAAAACTTTCGCCGACGGCGCCTTTAATGGATGTGACAAGCGGTCCGGATCCGCATAAGCTGAACAGTTCATGGTAAGCCAGGGCTTCCACATCATCCAGTATTTTGCCGCCGTCAGCCGCCGCCATCACCGCCGCAACATCCGGTGGCGCAATCCCGGCGTTATGCAGAGCCCGCCCCAACGTCCGTTTGATGCCTTCCGTATCCCGCGGCCAGGCCGTAGGCGGCGTGGACGACGAACCCAGACCCGCGCCGCTTATCTCGCAGTAAATCCCGGCGCCGCGCCTGCGGGCATACGCCAGAGACTCCAGGCAAAGGATGCCGCAGCCTTCCCCGGCCACATAACCATTGCGCGCCCTGTCAAAAGGACGGGCGCCTTCTTCGCCTTTGTCATCCGGCGACAGACCACGGAATCTCGATAGGGATTCATAATAAAATTTGGACAAAATATCCACGCCGCCCGCCAGCATCACGTCCGCCGCCCCGCGGCGGATTTCCGAAACCGCGTAAGCGATGGCGGTTTCCGCGGAAACCGCAAAGTGCGTAACGGTCGTGTTGACCCCGCGAAATCCCAGCTCAATGGACGCATGTCCCGCGGGCGCGTTCATCACCATGTTGGGAACCAGAATGGGATTTACAAAAGACGGCCCTTCCGCAAGCATGGTGCCTGCAAGCTGCACGGTAATATCCGTCGCACCGAACGCCGTCCCCAAAAGAATGCCGATCCGGTCACGATTTTCAGACGTTACGGCAAGGCCCGCATCCGAAAGCGCCAGACGCGCCGAAGCGCTCGTCAGAAGCGACAGTCTGTCCATGCGCCGGATATTTTTTACGGAAATAAAATCGCGCGGCGTGAAATCACGCACTTCCGCGGCAAGATGCGACCCGTTCGCATCGGGATCAAACGCCTGCACGGCGCCAATAGCGCAATCGCCTTTAAAAAGCCTTCGGCTGAATTCGTCTTGGCCCACGCCCAGCGGTGTGACCATCCCCAGGCCGGTCACTACAATGCGCCGGCTGTCCGGTAAATCAACCATGAACAGCCCCCCGCCCTTCATATCTGCCGAAAATAACCGTTGTGTTGTTTCCGCCGAAAGCGAAAGAATTGGAAAGAACCACACGCAGGTCGGCTTGCCGCGACCCCTCCGTCACATAATCCAGATCGCATTCGGAATCGCGCTCCCGCCAATGGATCGTCGGCGGGATAAATCCTTTTGTTAAGGCCAGCAGACTGACGATCCCTTCCAGCGCGCCGGCCGCGCCAAGCGTGTGGGCGTGCATGGATTTGGTGGAGCTCACCGGAATGAAATAGGCTCGCTTGCCGAAAACCTCTTTGATGGCTTTCGTCTCGGCCACGTCATTAACCAGTGTTGCGGTGCCGTGGGCGTTGATGTAATCGACATCCCCCTCGGCCAATCCACTGTCTTTCAATGCGGCCTGCATGGAGCGCACGGCGCCCGACGCTTTTTCATCCGGCGCCGTCATATGAAATGAATCACAGGTGATGCCGTAGCCCAGAATCTCACCGTAAATTTTTGCCCCCCGGGCCAGCGCAGCCGTGAGCGGCTCGAGAACCAGAATAGCCGACGCCTCACCCAGGGAAAGTCCCGCGCGGCTTTTGTCGAAGGGCCGGCACACATTTTCATCAACGGATTTGAGGGCGTTGAAGGCGGCGTAGGTCAGCCGGCACATCGGTTCCACCCCTCCGGCAAGCATAATGTCGGCCTGACCGTCCAAAATCAAATCCCTGGCGTAACCCAGCGCGGTGGCCCCCGCGGAACATGCCGTCATGAAAGTGGTTTTGGGGCCGGAAAGTCCGAAACTGGATACGATCCGGTCCGCGGAAGATGCACAAAAGATAGTGGACAGCCGGGAAAATTTCGACCGTTTCATTCCTTTTCTTAGCAGATCCGCATAAAATCTTTCCGCCCCCAGAAGTCCGCCGGATCCGCCGCCGATGGCCACCCCCGTATTTTCCCTCAAGGTTTCCGGCAAAGGGTAAAGCCCGGCGTCGGTAAGCGCTTCCAGCGCCGCGGCCACAGCCAGCTGATCGGCACGCGACATCCTTTTAAGGGGAAATATTTCCGGAATCGACTGGCGGGGATTAAAATCTTTAATCTGACCGCCTTTGTGGGTTCGAAATTCAGCGGTATCAAACAGGTCGATTTCCGAAATACCGCAGACACCCTCCCTTAAGGCGCCGGCAAATTGACCGACGTTGCCAGCGATTGCGTTTTTCGTTCCCATCCCCGTAATAACTATTCGCTTTTTACTATTCATCAATTTTTTATCCCTGTTTTTCGTATAGCTTGTTTCCCGCTTTTTAAAACTTAAATGGGGCAGACTGAAAAGTCAAACATATATTCGCCGGCAAAAAAAATTTACTTTGACATCCACACGGGCTTCTCTTATGATCCTTCCCGAAAACACAGGCAAAAAACATTAAAAAAATTTGATCAGAGATAAGGAGAGAATATGTTCAAAACCCCCATGACGGAAATGTTCGGCATACAGCACCCCATTATGCTTGCCGGCATGAACTGGATCACGGAACCCAAGCTGGTTTCGGCCGTCTGCAACGCCGGCGGGCTGGGCATTCTGGCCATCGCGCGTTGCAACCCGAAAGAGACCCGTGAAAATATCAAGCAAATCCGAGATCTTACGGACAAACCTTTCGGCGTGAATCAGATTCTCGTGGGACCGGGCGCCAAGGAAAATATCGCCGTCGCCATTGAAGAGAAAGTGCCCATCATCAATTATTCGCTGGGAAAACCCTGGTTTGTTAAAGACGTGCACGCTTACGGCGGCAAAGTCGTGGGCACCATCGCCATCGCCAAGCATGCGGCTAAGGCCGTTGCCCTGGGCTGCGACGCGCTGGTGATCACCGGCCATGAAGCGGCGGCGCACGGCGCGGCGGCCACCTCCATGGTTTTGATTCCCGTTGTCGCTTCCATGGTAAAGGTGCCGCTCATCGCAGCGGGTGGATTTTATGACGGACGGGGCCTGGCGGCGGCGCTGGCTCTGGGAGCGGACGGCATTTCCATGGGCAGCCGTTTTATGGTGGTCAAGGAAAGTATGGTGCATGAAAACTTTAAAAAATTGTGCATGGAAGCCACCGAGCAGGATACCCTCTATGACAATGTTTTTGACGGCATGGACGGCCGCGTGCTGAAAACCAGAGAAGCCCTGGCCATGATGAAGCGCGGCTTCCCGGTAGTGGAAGCCGTCAAGGGCGCGCTCCTGATAAAACGCCTCATGAATCTGTCGTTTGCCAAATTTGTGGGCATGAGTTTCGAAATGCTCCGGGCCGAGGAAGGCCATCCCCTGATGGTGCTGGCGCGCCAGGCGGTCGGCAACATGAAGCACCTCAAAGCGCTCAATGAAGGCGATGTGGAAGGCGGCATTCTTTTCGCCGGGCAATGCTGCGGCGGCATTACCGACAATCCGACCACGAAAGAACTGATCGACCGCGTCATCCGTGAGGCTGAGGAATCCCTTGCAAAATTGAATCGTTACAAGGTGTAAACAAACTTTTATCCGGCGGCGGGCATCTTAGGGACCGGGCCGCCGCGGTGGTGATATGCAACTGATATTGATTCGTCACGGTGAAACCCTCTGGAATAAAGAAAAACGCGTTCAGGGAACAACCGATATTGAGCTCAGCGCGACCGGCATCGAGCAGGCCCGGAAGCTGGCTTTGTCGCTTGCAGATGCGTCCATCGGCGCGATTTACGCCAGTCCCCTGAAAAGAGCCCGTCAGACCGCCGAAATCATCAACGGGTTTCATGGACGAAAGATTGAAATTCACCACGAGCTGATGGAAATGAATATGGGGGATTTTGAAGGCCTGACGTTCACAGAGTTGATGGCCGGTGAAAAGGAGTTTCTCCACCGCTGGATTACCGATCCGGCATCCGTTAAAATGCCGCGTGGAGAATCGCTGGCCGAATTGCAGAGTCGGGCCTGGCGGTCCATTGAAAAACTGATCGCCGCCGGACAAAACGCGCTGGTCGTCTCGCACAACTTTACCATCGCGACGATTTTGTGCCGTCTGAGAAAAATCAGCCTGTCCGAATTTCGCAGCACTTGCGTGGACAACGCCTCCCGTACACAGATTCGCATTGAGGACGGAGAAACGCACATTGAGGCGATCAACGACAGCCGTCATTTGAAGGAATCGCCGGCCGCGTAGCTTGCTTGGCAACTTGGT
>WOYI011174502.1_pt1 | contig 20493 bp, 16 predicted proteins | sample 6423411 | NCBI WGS metagenome assembly WOYI01 (sample SAMN13441803, study PRJNA592873) | oil field metagenome | biome: oil field; feature: oil-well bore; material: oil-contaminated soil; isolation source: oil-contaminated soil from oil-well borehole | place: Germany: Wietze | collected 2016-10-18 ... | reverse complement strand
GGATTTCGCGCCACTCCTGTGCTCTTTCTGCCTTTAAATGCTCGCTCATATTTTTCTGATTATTTCCTTCATTTTGTGAACCCTGAAACCGAAAGCAGCGCCTTGTTCAATTATAAGCCTTCAGACGCATCAGCATCTCGTCGAAATCGACCTGATGCGCATCGAACTCGGGACCGTCGATGCAGACAAACCTGGTCTTGCCGCCTACCGTCACACGGCAGGCACCGCACATACCGGTACCATCTACCATGATGGTGTTGAGCGAGGCGATGGTCGGTACCTCATACTTTCGTGTCAGCTCCGAGACAAACTTCATCATGATGGCCGGTCCGATGGTGACGCAGAGATCGACTTTCTCCCGCAAGATCACCTTTTCCACTCCCTGCGTGATCAATCCTTTCTCACCATAGGAGCCGTCGTCGGTCATGATGATCACCTCGTCGGAGTGGGAACGAACCTGATCCTCCAGAATGATCAGATCCTTTGAGCGGGCGGCCAGCACTGAGATCACTCTGTTACCCGCCTGCTTCATCGCTTCGATGATCGGCAGCATGGGGGCAACACCTACACCACCGCCGGCACAGACCACAGTGCCGAACTTTTCAATGTGGGTCGCCTTGCCCAGTGGTCCGACCATGTCGGTGATGTAATCACCCACCTCCAGCTGGCATAATTTCTCCGACGACTTACCCACGCGCTGGATCACCAGTGTGATGGTTCCCTTTTGCGGATCGGCTGAGGCAATGGTGTAGGGGACCCGTTCCCCCTTTTTGCCTACGCGTACAATGACGAAGTGTCCTGCCTGGCGGCTTCGCGCAATGAGCGGTGCTTCCACCTCAAACTTCACCACCCTGTCCGAGAAATACTCTTTCCCTACAATCTTGTTCATCTTGGTACCTGTTTCTGATTTCGATGTGTAATTTCTAGTGCAAAAATAGCATAATTCTCCGGGCTTGGAATGTTATTCTGGAAAGAAAATGAAACAAATTGAAACCGGCTCGCGAATCGGGAGCCGCCATACACAAAAATGAGGTGATTGTTTGTAGCTATTAAACCTTTTGGTTATCTTTGTGTCTTACAATCACCCGAACCCTTTTGGTTTCGGTTTCTATCGGGGCTGTTTGGCTTTGACAGCGGGTAGAAGAGGTTTGTAAGCATGCAGTGCGCGGTCCGTCGGCACTTTAATCCCGGCAGACAAACAAGTAACTGGCAATAACAATTACGCTCTTGCTGCGTAACCGAAGTACAGTAGGTTAATCGCTTCATTCTGCCACCAGGTGGCGGAACAAGACATCACCCGGAAGCTGTGGCTTCGAAGCGTTCCGATCAGGTGGTGCAGGTAAATCGGAGATAGGTTGGGTGAGGCTTCGGCACCCTTCCGAAAATTTAGAAGATAAGGATTGAGTATGATGGCTTCAGTCGCGCTCTTTCCCGACAACACAAATGAAGCTAAGCATGTAGAAAGCAAATTGCTTCCTCGTTTGGACGAGGGTTCGACTCCCTCCAGCTCCACGATTCACACTGAAAGGCAGCCATTGCCCCAGTAAAAATGATTGCCCGGAACATGCCGTTAATTGGCGCCGTTCCGGGCTTTTTTTGTTCAATGCGCGTGTTTCAGATATAAGAACAGCGCACAGAAATTGATCTGTGCGCTGTCTGTTGCTATTTTGATGCAGGGTTACCTGTTGCGATTGTTGTTTCTGTTGTTCCTGTTGTTCCTGAAGTTGATGACCTCTTTCTGGATAAAATCCCTTTCGGCCTGTTGTGCCCTGTATAGCTTTTCCGGGGTGAGCACCTTTTCAAATTTAGGGGCATACTCCTTTTCCAGTGCCGCCTCTTTCATCTTTAACTCCACATCATCCTCCAGCATTTTTTTGTATTCCTCGTCTGAGATGTTGCTGTTTTCCTTGATGCGTTGCACTTTCTCCCTGTGTATCCGGTGTAATTCGAATTTCTTTTTTGTCAGTTCGCTGTTCAGCGGGAAATACTTATCGGCTTCCGCCTTGCTGAGCCCCGCTTCACGCTGTATAAACTCTTTTTTACGTTTTTCGTAATCGGCCATATTCATCTTTTTCTCCTGCGCGCTCAGGGTCACCACCTGCATCGGTAACAGAATCAGACAAATCAGGAATATGATATCTCTTTTCATAGCTCTTCTTTAAATGAGTTGGATCATCGATTCAATTCAATTCAAATAATACAGATCGTACATATAATCAAAATAGCCTTCTTCCGCCAGCTCATCCTCCAGGTACTGGTAGAACTCCTCTTCGGTGATCTGTACCGTTGACCAGTAATTTTCTGTCGGAGAGGAACCATTTTCGGGAGAAGTCTGAACCACCGACTGACGGGATGCCATGTTGCCACTCTCATTCTCTCTGGTCACAAATTGGATGGTGATGTACAGACCGACAAACATCGCTGCCATGTAAACCCAGGGTTTCACCTTGTCCCAGAGAGGCACCGTGCGCGGAGGAACGATCGCTTTCTCAGGAAGACGACTCATTATCTCTTCATTAAATCGGGCGAAATAGTTGTCAGGAACTTTAAACGGATTTCGGGTTCGATCTATTTCTTCTAATTTGTTGAAATGAGACTTCATACGATATATATTTGATGTTCATGCACTTTTTATATTCCCTTAGCAGACGCTACTGTTGAATAGACCTGCTACCAGAGAAAAGGTTTAATTGTTTTCATCTAAAAACTTTTCAATTTTTTTTACGGCATGATGATAGGATGCCTTCAGTGCACCCACCGAGGTGCCGAGGATTTCAGACATCTCATCATATTTCATCTCATCGAAGTATTTCATCTGAAAAACAAGTCGCTGTTTTTCCGGTAGCGTAAGGATCGCTTTCTGTAACTGAAGAGTTATCTCATCGCCATCAAAATATTCATCGCTCTCCAACACGTTGATCAGGAATGAATCATCTTCATCGATCGAGATATTGTTCTGGCTGCGCTTCTTGTTCAGGAACGTGATGCTCTCGTTGATGGCAATGCGATAAAGCCAGGTGGTTAGCTTGGCATCCCCCCTGAAGTTATCCAGGTTCAACCAGGCTTTCAGAAATACATCCTGGAGGATGTCATCGGCATCATCGTGCGAGAGCACCATCTTACGTATCTGCCAGTAGAGCCGTTCACTGTATGCAGCAACCAGACTGGCAAACCCTTCCCTTACGGTGCGCGGATCCCGTAGTGCTTCAAGTAAGGTTTCCTCGTTAATCATTTCCATAGGTGTGGCATTCAAGGCAAAGGTAACTATTTTTTGCTTCCCGCTCGAATCGCATCTCCATTTTCAAACCATCGCACAAAATCACCCGCGGCCTCCTCGTTTTCCAGCCACCATTGTAGTGATTCCGGGTAGTATGAGACACTGATGTAACGGCAATAGGTTTCGTAATAGTCCGACTGTTCAATGTGGGTGAAGAAAGGAATGTAATAGGTCCATAGAATGCCCTCCTTCGGACCGATGCTTTCCGCTTCAAGCACTTTCATGATTGAGCGGTTCACGCTTGCGAACAGCAAAAAAGGATCAGCTTCGTCGTCCCCGGTCTGGAGTGAGTCGAGAGTGGCCTGAATGGCCTTGTAAACAAGACCGCGATCAAGTCCGTCCTCTGGCGTGAGCGGTGGTATTGCTTCGGCCTGTTGCGTTTGTGCAGGTCTGTTGCGTATCATCTGTTGCTGAATGAATGAGCGTTGTACCGGTTCCGCTCTCTCTCTGATAGACATTGTTTGCAGCATCTCCTCGAAGGCGTTCTTCGATCGTTCACTGTCTGGCTCCAAGAGGAGAAACATTTGAAAAGAGAGGATGCTCTGAACCCATAACCCACTGTCTTTCAGCAGATAGGCGTTCAGCAAAAATGCACCGCTCTGACTCTTGTCCAGGTCGATTGCCCTGCTGACATGCAACAACGCTTTCTCCTGTTCACCACTCTTGTAATAGTTCAGTGCCAGGTTAAAGTGGAGCAGATATCCCTCACCATATCTCTTCAATCCCTCCTGGAGGAGCGCGATGGCATCTTCAGAACGATCGGTTTTCATGAGTGCCTCGCTTTTCACTGCACAGGCCCCTGGTCCCAATTTCTCATCATCGCTATTGATCACCTCACTGCTGTACTTTTCGGCACCGGCATAATCTTCCATTTCGAGAGAAGTAAGCGACATCTCATATACCGCTTGCATCAGTCCGGGGTCGTGTGCCAATGCCTCCCGGTATTTTGCCATTGCCTTTTCATATTCCCCCTGGTCATGCAAAGCCACTCCTTCATCCACCAGTTGCTGTGCGGTTGATTGCTGTCCCGACAGGAGAGTGGGGAGGCTTATCATTAAAAAAGTGAACAATATGAATCTCTTGTACATAGTCTGTTTACTGTTTTCTGTTGTACCTTTTCTTGTACCTTTCCTGTATTCCGGTTGGTCTGATGATGCAATGTCATCTTCTGTGACAAATAAAAACGAACCGTTCAGTGGGTAAAAGTAAGCAAAAAATAGTGCCTGCAAATATTTTCCCATTGATTTTCCTCTTTTTTGTAACACGAATAAACATATGGCAATGGCAAATATAATTTTTTTTACATTTTTCTGTTGCAAAGATTGGCGTACATTTGTCGGGCCAAAAAGACCCAATTGAAATAACGATGCAATACAACCAGGTACTGTTCAAGTGTGATCCCTATAGCGAGCTGGTCACAGATATCCTTTCCGCGCTACTGGCAGAGATAGGGTTTGAATCATTTGTGAGAGGAGATGAGGCGTTGGAGGCCTACATCCCACAACCTCTCTTTAACCCGGAGAAGATCCAGGAGGTCGTGTCCTCATTTCCAGTGGATGCTGAGATAAGCTACACCTTCCACACTTTAGAGGAGAAAAACTGGAACGAAGAGTGGGAGAAAAATTATTTTCAACCCATCACAATCAACGATGAGTGTTGTATTCACAGCTCATTTCACCAACCGCAGGGGTTCTTCCGTTACAGTATCATGATCGATCCCAAGATGGCGTTCGGTACCGGACATCACCAGACTACACGCCTGATTATAAATGAGATACTAACAATGGAACTGACACGGAAAAGCGTGCTTGATATGGGGTGCGGTACCGGTGTGCTGGCCATCCTGGCCGCGATGAAAGGGGCCGGTCGGGTGACAGCCATCGACATCGAAGAGTGGGCTTACAACAATGCACGGGAGAATATAGCGTTGAACGGTACCACTTCCATACAGCTGCTTCGAGGGGGGGCTGAACGATTGGGGCAGGAGCAGTTCGATCTGATCTTTGCCAACATCAATCGCAACATCCTGTTAGAGGATTTACCTCAATATGAAGCTGTACTGAAAAATGAGGGCATGATCATTATGAGCGGATTTTACCTGGATGATCTCCCCTCTATCAGGTCAAAAGCGGAAGAGCTGGGACTCACATTCGATCATTTCGCGGAGATGGATCATTGGGTAGCTGTAACTTTTGTAAAGAAGTGAAAAAAGGTTTACCTTTGCAGCTTGTTACACAATTTTAGGTTATTGACAGAATGGAATGGTTAGTAGAACTGGTTAGTGGCCCGGGGATTGCACACTCGATCCTGATCCTGGCGGTGGTGATTGCAGTGGGACTGCTGCTGGGTAAGATAAAAATTTTCGGGATCTCATTGGGTACTACCTGGATCCTCTTTTTCGGTATTTTTCTTGGTCACCTGGGATTTCAGATTGAGCCCGAACTGCTCAATTTCCTGAAAGAGTTCGGACTGATACTTTTTATCTTCTCTATAGGTATGCAGGTTGGCCCCAGCTTCTTCTCCTCATTCAAGCAGGGGGGGATCACACTCAACCTGTTGGCATCCGGTGTGGTGCTGCTTGGGGTAACCATCACCATCGTGATCCACCTGATTACCGGACTGCCTATCGCTACCATGGTGGGGATCCTCTCAGGAGCGGTAACCAATACACCCGGACTGGGTGCCGCACAGCAGACCTTTTCCGATGCAACCGGTGCCACCGATCCGACCATCGCCACCGCATATGCTGTTGCCTACCCTCTGGGGGTGGTGGGCATTATCCTCTCACTGCTTCTCTTACGCTATATCTTTCATATCAATATGGCAGAAGAAAACAACCAGCTGGATCAGCTCAATGAATCGAGACAGACCGAAGCTCAGATGTTCTCCCTCAGTGTGCTGAACCCAGCCATCATGGGGAAAACCATCGGGGAGATCAAAAAGCTGCTGGACCGTGAGTTTGTGATCTCCCGCGTGTTGCACACACAGTCTGGTGAGCTGGTTGTTCCACAGACAGATACAAAGCTTCTGGAGGGAGACAAGCTGTTGGTGGTCTCTAACCTGAAGAATATTGAAGCAATTGAAGCATTGATCGGTAAACGGATCGACATGAACAGGGAGGAGTGGCAAAAACTGGACTCCCACCTTGTGTCGCGCAGGATTGCCATCACCCGCCCGGCTATCAACGGACGTTCCATCGGTAGCCTGCGCCTGCGGAACCTTTTTGGTGTCAACATCACCAGGGTGAACCGTGCCGGGGTAGATCTGATCGCCGACACGCGGCTGCAGCTGCAGCTGGGCGACCGTGTTACCGTGGTCGGTTCGGAGGAGGCTATTGCCAGCGTGGAGAAGTATTTGGGTAACTCATTGAAGAGACTGCGTGAACCCAACCTGATCTCCATCTTCATCGGCATTGCCATTGGTGTACTGGTGGGTAGCATCCCTTTTATGATCCCCGGCATCCCGCAGCCGGTGAAGCTGGGTCTTGCCGGAGGCCCGCTCATCGTTGCCATCCTGATCAGCACGTTCGGCCCCAGATACAAACTGGTCACCTATACCACCATGAGTGCCAACCTGATGTTGCGTGAGATCGGCATCGCCATCTTCCTTGCCTGCGTAGGGCTGGGGGCAGGAGGCAACTTCGTGGAAACGGTTCTCAACGGTGGCTACCTGTGGATTGGCTATGGGGTGATCATCACTCTCTTACCGCTCCTGATCATTGGTCTGATCGGTCGCAAGGTTTGCAAGCTGAACTACTACACCCTGATGGGTCTGATCGCGGGAAGCATGACCGACCCGCCGGCACTGGCCTATGCCAATGCCAGCGCCGGCAATGATGTACCTGCCGTGAGCTATGCAACAGTTTATCCTCTCACCATGTTCCTCAGGGTCATCTCTGCTCAGCTGTTGATACTTATTTTTCTCTGAGTGCATTCATCAGCCTGCACAAGATCAATTTTGAAGGTCGCAATCGATTGCACACCATTTTATCCAAATGATCACCGCAAGCGATCTGTTTCGATCTATTTCGTCGTAGATTTGTAGTCGATGACACTAATTTAATACACAGATCATTTCAATGGGATCTCCTCCCGTGACAATGGGCTTAACTAAAGGATCGGAATGGCTCTTCTTACGTTTCAACTCAACTATCATACTACCTGGGGTCAACAGGTATCTCTTTGCGGATCGACACCGGAAATGGGACAGTTCGATGAGGAAAAGGCATTGCCGCTTGAATGCAACGGCGACATGTGGAGTGTGACCGTGCAGATGAAGGCGACCGATACCCTCCATTACTACTACCTGGTATGGCAAGGGGGAAGTGTCATCCGACGGGAGTGGGGCAGTCACCGCCAGCTCCGCGTCATCAAGGGCAAAAAAGCCTATCTGGTGCAGGATCACTGGAAAGATAAGCCCTATCATGCATATCTCTACTCGTCGGTCTTCACAGACAGCATCTGCTTGCATCCAAAAGAACCACTTCCCGAGAAATATTACTCCCGTTCCCTGCTGTTGAACGTGATCTGCCCTTTTGTTTATCGCAACCAGCAAGTGGCTCTTTGCGGAGAAAGTCCGCTGCTGGGTGATTGGGATCCGGTGAAAGCGCTGCCTCTCACCTGTGTGAACAACGGTGAATGGCAGATCATGCTTGATGCCAGCCAGCTACCCGATCGCTCAGCTTATAAGTTTGTGATAGTGGATAGACAAAGTGGGGAAGTGCTGCATTGGGAGGATGGCCCAGACAGGGTTCTGGATGCCAGTGCCGCCAAAGTGGCGGGTGTTGTAAGGGTTGAGATGTCGCTGCAATATCGTTACCCGGGATTCACTTTCAAAGGAACCGGAACGGCTGTGCCACTGTTCTCACTGAGAACAAAACAGAGCTTTGGCATCGGTGACTTTGCCGACCTGCGGAAGATGGTCGATTGGGCATCGATCACCCGTCAACAGATGATACAACTGCTGCCGGTGAACGATACCACCACCACCTGGACATGGAAAGACTCTTACCCCTACAGTACCATATCGATTTATGCCCTTCATCCCATCTACCTGGGATGCAGCGATTACCCGCTGAAAGATAAAAAGAAACAGAGAGCTTTTCTTCAGCAGGCAGCAGCGCTCAACCAACAGAAAGAGATTGATTACGAAAAGGTATTGTTGCTCAAGAGTGACTATACAAAAGAGCTTTTCCATGAAAAGGGCGCAGATGTGCTCGCGTCGGATGAATACAAAACATTCTTTGCAAATAACCAACAGTGGCTCTTTCCATATGCCTGCTACTGCACCCTGCGTGACCGATTTGGTACGGCCAACTTCAGGGAGTGGAACAGCTTCGCTGCATACAATGAGGCCCAACTGAGAGAGATGCTGGCTGCCGATCCTGAGGCAGGAGAAGAGACATGCTACTGGTATTTCGTGCAATACCTTCTACACATACAGTTCTCTTCAGTGAAAGCATATGCCCACACGAGAGGTGTAACACTGAAAGGGGATATCCCGATCGGGATCAACCGAGACAGCATAGAGGCATGGACCTCTCCCAATCTCTTCAACATGGATACGCAGAGTGGTGCACCTCCCGATGATTTCTCATTCTTCGGCCAGAACTGGGGGTTCCCTACCTATAACTGGTATGCCATGGAGAAAGAAGGCTACTCCTGGTGGATCAACCGCTTCAGGAAGATGGCCGACTATTTCGACGCCTATCGTATCGATCATATCCTGGGTTTCTTCCGCATCTGGGAGATCCCGCTACATGCCGTACAGGGATTGCTGGGGTATTTCAGTCCTGCGTTGCCTTACTGGGCCGAAGAGATCAACCGTGCCGGCATTCCTTTTGATGAGGAACGAATGGTACAGCCTTTCATTCATGAACAGTTCCTGCCGGACATTTTTGGCGCGTTGACTGATGAGGTGAAAGAAAGATACCTTGAAGTGTCGGGTTGGCAGCGTTTCAGGCTGAAGAGCTTTTGTGATACCCAGCGAAAGATCAAGCATCTTTTTGAAGGTGAACAGGATGAGAAGTCAATCCGATTGCGCGACGGGCTATATTCGCTTTGCGCTGAAGTGCTCTTCGTAAGAGATCCGCTCGATCATAATCGCTTCCATCCCCGCATCACCGCACAATATTCCTATTCCTATCAATATCTGGATCTGCATGTGAAAGAGGCATTCAACCGTCTCTACAACGATTTCTTTTATCACCGGCACAACTATTTCTGGCGTGAACAGGCAATGAAAAAATTACCGGTACTGATCTCATCCACCCCCATGCTTGTCTGTGGGGAGGATCTGGGGATGGTTCCCGATTGTGTTCCCTCGGTGATGCATGAACTTCAGATACTCAGCCTGGAGATCCAACGGATGCCGAAAGATGGCAGCGTAGAATTCACCAACCTGGAGTGGCTGCCTTATCTCTCTGTCTGCACCACCTCCACACATGACATGTCACCGCTACGGGGCTGGTGGCTGGAGAACAGGGAGGTGACTCAGCGATACTACAACCAGGTGCTGCATCATGAAGGAACAGCACCGGAGGAGTGTACCACTGCCATATGCAGTGAGATCATCGGTGCCCATATGCGGTCGACAGCCATGTGGGTGATCCTTCCCTGGCAGGACTGGATGTCGCTCGATGAGCGGCTGCGCAATCCCGATGTGACGGCCGAACGTATCAATGTCCCTGCCAACCCCGAGCATTACTGGCGTTACCGCATGCACCTCACACTCGAAGAGCTGCTGAAAGAATCTGCATTCAACGAGCGGCTTGCTGAGATGAGTTGCAGAATGTAAAACATCATCCAATTCTATCTGAAAAAAACCACAAAAAAAAGACTGTTCAGCTGAACAGTCTCTTTTTTTGCGGTTATGTGGGGTCACGCCTTTCCGGCACTGCCCAGCACTTTCTCCGTCTTGTGCATGTAAAGCTTCTTCAACTCCTCGCGAGCCGGTCCCAGGTACTTGCGGGGGTCAAACTCAGCCGGCTTGGTGGCTAACACCTCGCGGATGGCAGCAGTCATTGCCAGACGTCCGTCAGAGTCGATGTTGATTTTGCAGACAGCCGACTTGGCTGCTCTGCGCAACTGCTCTTCGGGGATACCGATGGAGTCAGCCAGCTTACCGCCATACTTGTTGATGGTCTCTACATATTGCTGCGGTACAGAAGAGGATCCGTGCAACACGATGGGGAAGCCGGGGATCCGTTTTTCAATCTCTTCCAGGATATCGAAACGCAACGGCGGCGGAACCAGTACACCCTCTTCGTTGCGGGTACACTGTTCAGGTGTAAACTTGAACGCTCCGTGAGAGGTGCCGATGGAGATGGCCAGTGAATCGACGCCGGTACGTGATACGAAGTCAACAACCTCATCCGGTTCGGTATAGGTGTGATGTTCTGCCTGTACATCATCCTCAATGCCAGCCAGCACACCCAACTCACCCTCTACGGTCACCTCATGCTGATGAGCATATTCCACCACTTTACTGGTGAGTGCGATGTTCTCTTCGTAAGGGAGATGTGAACCATCGATCATCACCGATGAGAAGCCGCTTTCGATGCAATCCTTACAGAGCTCGAAGCTGTCACCATGGTCGAGGTGCAACACGATGGGGATCTCGTATCCCAGTTCCTTGGCATACTGTACAGCCCCCTGTGCCATGTAACGCAACAGCGTTTGGTTGGCATACTTGCGGGCACCGCTGGAGACTTGCAGGATCACGGGTGATTTGGTTTCCACACAGGCCGATATGATGGCCTGCAGCTGTTCCATGTTGTTGAAGTTAAAAGCCGGAATGGCGTAACCGCCATCTACCGCTTTCTTAAACAACTCTTTCGAGTTTACAAGACCCAATTCTTTATAACTTACCATAAGCTTATTTTTTAATTTGGATGATCATCGTAGTTCAGTTTGATATCACAAAAATACGATTAAATCTGCAATTAATGAAATTATTTACCCAAAGAGTGAAGAAAGATTTAAAAAAAAACAGACCATCAGGTTGCTTTTTTTATTTTTCTCTCTATTTTTGTAGTTGTCCGGTCAGCTGTCTTTTATTCCTGTTATGAGGATTCATCTGACAGTATCTATTGCCTTAACAAAATTATTATAACAATCAAAATTTTACATTACTATTATGATTATTGGAATACCGAAAGAGATCAAACCACAAGAGGGCAGGGTAGCCATGACTCCCGCAGGAGTGATGGAGCTGACCCGTAGAGGGCATACCGTCTATCTGCAGAAGGGTGCCGGTGAAGGCAGCAATCTGCCCGATGAGCGTTATCAGCAGGCGGGAGCCATGATATTGGATACCATTGAGGAGGTATATGCTGCTGCCGACATGATTGTAAAAGTGAAGGAACCAATGGAGCGTGAATATCGGCTGATCCGGAAAGGACAGCTGCTCTTTACCTACTTCCATTTTGCCTCCAACAAGCAACTGACCGGAGCCATGATGGAAAGCGGTGCCATATGCATCGCCTATGAGACGGTGATGGACCGGCAGGGAGCACTGCCACTGCTCACCCCTATGAGCGAGGTGGCCGGCCGGCTCTCGATACAACAGGGAGCAAAATACCTGGAGAAACCTCAGGGTGGCAAAGGGGTGCTGCTGGGAGGTGTGCCGGGTGTCAGCTCGGCCGAAGTGGTGATCATCGGTGCCGGCGTGGTAGGACACAATGCAGCACTGATGGCAGCCGGTCTGGGCGCCAATGTCAAATTGCTGGATGTCAACCTGAACCGACTTCGCTACCTCTCCGAGGTGCTCCCCTCTAACGTGAAGACGCTCTATTCCACAGAGATGTCAATCAGAGAATCACTCCGGAGTGCCGATCTGGTGATAGGAGCCACTCTGATTGTCGGCGCCAGGGCACCTCACCTGGTGTCACGAGAGATGCTCAAAGAGATGACTGCCGGTACGGTGATGATCGATGTCTCTGTGGACCAGGGAGGCTGTTTCGAAACAACCCATCCCACTACCCATATCGACCCGATTTATGAGGTGGATGGCATCATCCATTACTGTGTGGCCAATATACCGGGTGCGGTACCTGTCACCTCCACCCGGGCATTGACCAATGCCACACTGCCCTATGTGACCAGACTTGCTGAATATGGATGGGAAGAGGCCTGCCGGCGATATGAGGATCTCAGGCAGGGCCTCAACATCCTCCATGGAGAGGTGGTCTATAAAAATGTTGCTGATTCGCTGGATCTGCCCTACAGGGAGCTTCAGTGGTAGCGGTATCAATGTAACTTAGAATATCTTTATACAGCACCCATATCACAGCATCACTATGGAAATGGAAATCAAAAGAGAAACCACTAAATACAACTGGTTCAGCATGTTCTGGGAAGGTTTCACCAGCATGAGCCGCATGAGTAAGACCCTCTGGATCGTGGCCATCGTGAAGCTGATCATCATGTTTTTCATCCTGAAGCCATTCTTCTTTCCCAACCTGTTGGATACGAACTACGAGAATGAGGCTGACAAAGCAGAACATGTGCGCACCGAGCTCTTCAGGAAAGCGCTCGCAAACGAATAAACCAAACCAATTGAACCAACAAACATAAAAATTATATTTATGGATCTATTAAGTGCATCTGCAGTAAACTGGTCGAGGGCGCAATTTGCGCTGACAGCCGGTTATCACTGGCTGTTCGTTCCGCTCACCATCGGACTGGGTCTCATCATGGCCATCATGGAGAGTCTCTACGTGAAAACAGGGGACCTGAAATGGAAAGCAGCTACCAAGTTCTGGCAGAAAATCTTCGGAATCAACTTTGCCATCGGCATCGCGACCGGCATCATCCTCGAGTTTCAGTTCGGCACCAACTGGTCCAACTACAGCTGGTTCGTGGGTGATATCTTCGGCGCACCCCTCGCCATTGAGGGAATCTTAGCTTTTTTCCTGGAGGCTACCTTTGTCTCCATCATGTTCTTCGGATGGAACAGGGTCAGCAAAAAAATGCACCTGACATCCACCTGGCTGGTTTTCGTGGGTGCCTCCCTCTCTGCCTTCTGGATTCTGGTGGCAAACGCCTGGATGCAATATCCCGCTGGCATGGAATTTAATCCCGATTCGGTACGCAACGAGATGAACGATTTCTGGGCAGTAGCGTTCTCCCCTGTGGCTTACAACAAGTTCCTCCACACCACCTTCTCCTGCTGGGCCGTGGGTGCCGCCTTTGTGGCTGCCATCTCAGGATGGTACCTGCTGAAAGGGCGGCATGCCGACTTCGCCATCAAGAGCTTGAAGATCGGCTCGCTGGTCGGGCTGGTCTCTTTCATCATGCTGGCGGTCACCGGTGACGGTTCTGCCTATCACGTGGCACAGAAGCAACCCATGAAGCTGGCGGCCATGGAGGGTCTCTACAAGGGTACCGAGGGCGCCGGACTGGTGGCCGTAGGCATGCTCAACCCTGCCAAGGAAAAATACAACGACGATGTGGACCCCTATATCTTCAAGATTGAAATTCCAAAGTTGCTTTCACTGCTGGGTTACAGGAATATCAACGCCTTTGTGCCCGGCATTGTGGATATCATTGAGGGTGGTTACACCCTTCCTGACGGAACCACGTCCCTCTCTTTTCAGGAACGACGGGAGAGAGGGTTGAAAGCCATTCAGGCGCTGGCTGACTACCAAACAGCAAAAAAGGAGGGACGTGATGCCGATGCCGCTAACCATGAGACCATCCTGCGGGAGAATTATGCCCACTTCGGATATGGATATCTCGAGACGGAAGAGGAGCTGATCCCCAACATCCCGCTCACCTTCTACAGCTTTCACCTGATGGTGATGATTGGGTTGTATTTCATCCTCTTCTTCGTGATCATGCTTTACTTCCTTTATAAGAAGGATATGGTCAACAGTCGCTGGTTGCAGTATGTGGCCCTCTGGAGCCTCCCACTGGCCTACCTTGCCTCTCAGTTGGGATGGGTGGTGGCCGAGGTGGGGAGACAACCCTGGACCATCCAGGATATTCTGCCGGTACAGGCAGCCTCCTCGGCAATATCTGCTCAGAATGTGATCACCACTTTCATCCTCTTTGCCGTACTCTTCACCAGTCTGCTGGTTGCAGAGGTGACCATCATGGTGAAACAGATCAGGAAAGGACCCGATAGTGAAGAGCTGAATAGTTGATTTCATAAAGATTGAACGGATTAAAAGAATAATATTATGATCACTTACGAATTTCTGCAACAATATTGGTGGTTCATCATGTCGCTGCTCGGCGGATTACTGGTGTTCCTGCTATTCGTTCAGGGTGGACAGTCCATGCTACACTCCCTCTCCCGGAAAGAAGATGAGAAAAGGCTGCTGGTGAATGCTCTCGGCAGGAAATGGGAATATACGTTCACCACTCTGGTTACCTTTGGGGGTGCTTTCTTTGCCTCCTTTCCGCTTTTCTATTCCACCAGCTTCGGGGGGGCCTACTGGGCATGGATGATCCTGCTCTTCTGCTTCGTGCTGCAGGCAGTATCTTACGAGTTTCAGTCGAAACCAGGTAACATCTTTGGTGCCGGTGTCTATCGCAATTTTCTCTTTGTGAACGGTCTGCTCGGCACCTTCCTGTTGGGCGTGCTGGTCGCCACTTTCTTTACCGGATCAGAGTTCAGCATGAGTAAGGGTAATATCGCAGGATTGGGCACAGTTGGTCCGGTAATCAGCCAGTGGCAGAACCCGCTGCACGGGCTGGAGCTGCTGGGTAACCCGCGCAACCTGGCACTGGGATTGGCCATCTTTTTCCTGGCACGTACACAGGCGAGTCTCTTTTTTGTGAATCGTCTCAGTCACGAGACCCTGGAAAAACGCTCCCGCAAGTTCGTGTTGTTCAACGGACTCCCTTTTGTGGTCCTTTTTCTGATCTTCCTGATCTGGACTCTTTTAGCAGATGGGTATGCCGTAGATCCCGTCACCCAGGAGATCTACATGGAAAAGATGAAATACCTGCACAACTTCATTGAGATGCCCCTGGTGATGGTTCTCTTCCTCCTGGGGGTGATAGCCGTTCTTTACGGCATCATACGAACCGTTTTCAGCTCCTCTTTCAAGAAAGGAGTCTGGTTCTCCGGCGCAGGAACCATTCTCACGGTGACCATGTTGCTGCTTGTTGCCGGCTATAACAACACAGCCTTCTATCCCTCGTCGGTCGATCTGCAAAGTTCACTGACACTCCAGAACTCCTCTTCCAGCGAGTTTACCCTCTCAGTGATGGCAGTGGTGTCGCTCCTGGTACCGGTGGTGGCTGCCTACATCTTCTATGCCTGGCGAGCGCTTGAGCGTAAGAAACTGAGCCTGGACGATCTGAACAGCGACGGCCATACCTACTAAGCTGTTTGAATCCTGAAACAAAAGGGTGGGTGCTTCTCTCTGCATCCCCCTTTTTTCATTTCGGCCGCTCATTTTCACCGGGCATTATGGTCTGATGTCGATAAATAAGTGTAATTTTGCAATAGAATATAACAGCTTTGTTTATGGAGAGAAGATTTTTCCTGTTGCCGCTCTGCTCTCTGCTGCTTGTTGCCGCGTTCTTAATCACCTCCTGCGGTGAGAAGGGAAGCAGCACCTGCCGGGCAACCAACAGTCTGACTTTAGACACCATCCTGGTCGAGTCACGCCAACACCTCGATGGCGATACAGCCAGTCCCTACTGTGACATCCGTCTGGAGTTTATCTATCCGGTCAGCAGTCAGGAGACAAACCTGGATACCCTGCAGCAGTACTTCGTAACGGCATTCTTCGGACAGGCATATGAAGGTCTCGATCCAGCCAGCGCTGTCGAGACTTACGTAAAGAACTATGTGGAGAACTACATCCATGATGCGGCCATATACCGCGAAAATGCAACAATACCGGGTAGAGCGGGTGAGCAGGTGGAGGAGCTCCATGACCATGACCAGAATGGGGATACCCTTTCCGATAGCTTCTACTCCTATTACGAAAGCATCTCAGATACCATCATCTACAACCGTCATGGGTTGATCTCCTTCCAGGTGAGACAGTCGAACAACAAGGGAGGAGCTGCTGCTTACCAGCTCTATAGCAACCATGTCTTCAACCTGAAGCGGGGCGCTCCTGTAATTGAGAGTGATCTCTTCAAGGCAGGATATGATACGGCATTGCGCAACGTGATCATCGCCTCGCTTCTCGAACAGAATGGGGTGAAGAGCGTTGAAGAGCTGGAAGAGCTGGGCTTCTTTGGCATCCGCGAAATAGTGCCAAACAAAAACTTCCTGCTCAACGACGAGGGGATCATCTATACCTTTAACAAAGGTGAGTATTCGGCATATCAACTCGATGCACCTGAGATTCTGATTCCCTACGGATCCATCCGATCCCTGTTGAGAGAACAAAGTGTTGCATCCAAACTGGCCGACCAGAAGTGAAAGAGATCCTGACCTATTTCCCAACCCTGACCGATCTACAGATCAGGCAGTTCGAAGCAATTGGCGACCTCTACAAAGAGTGGAACAGCAAGATCAATGTGATCTCACGCAAAGATATTGACAACCTCTACCTGCATCACCTGCTTCACTCGCTGGCCATCGCCAGGTATGTGACTTTCGCCAATGGTACCCGCATCATGGATGTGGGTACGGGAGGCGGATTTCCCGGCATCCCGCTGGCGATCCTCTTCCCTGCGTCACACTTCCTGTTACTCGACAGCATCGGGAAGAAGATCCGGGTTGTAAGGGAAATAGCGGAGGCCATTGGTCTGACCAACGTGGAGGCGATCCAATCACGTGCCGAGGAGGAGAAAAGAAAATTCCACTTTGTGGTGAGCCGTGCAGTGATGCCGCTGCCTGATCTGATCCGTATCATCCGGAAGAACATCGCGAAGGAACAGATCAATGCACTGCCCAACGGCATCATCTGTCTGAAAGGGGGTGAGCTGACTGCAGAATTGCATCCATTCCGGCAGATAGCCGAAGAGGTTGCCCTCAGCAACTACTTCAGTGATCCCTTTTTCCAGACAAAAAAGCTGGTTTATGTACCTTTGGGCTGAACAATCGTATGAACCATAATTGAGATTTGCATGAAGATCAAAACATTTGAATTCAATCCCCTGAGAGTCAATACTTATATCCTCTCCGATGAGACAAAGGAGTGTGTGGTCATCGATGCGGCTTGTTATTATGCCGATGAACAGGAGTTGCTGCTCAACTATCTCCTGGATCATGACTTTGTGGTGAAGCACCTGATCAACACCCATCTCCATTTCGACCATATCTTCGGTGTGAATATGCTTGCAAACCGCTTTGGGCTTCCTCTTCGCTATCATCGCGACGATGATTTTCTTTTGGAAGATATCCCCTCACAACTGCAGCTTTTCGGATTCCCCTCCACCAATAGCGATTTCCGACCAATCAATGGTGCATATCTACAGGAGGGAGAGCGAATCACTTTCGGAAACAGCAGCCTGCAGGTGATACATGTTCCAGGACACTCTCCCGGCAGTGTCGCTTTCTACGAGGCTGAAGCCGCTGTCGTGATCAGTGGTGATGCTCTTTTCTATTCCAGCATCGGTCGTACCGATCTGCCACGCGGCAATTATGAAACGCTGATCGACAGCATTCGCCATAAGCTCTACACCCTCCCAGGGGAGACGCTGGTCTATCCCGGTCACGGTCCCTCAACCTCCATAGCGTTTGAAAAACGGCACAATCCGTTTGTCAACATGAATGAAAGTGAAAGAAACAAATAATCAATATATAGCAATGGAACATTTCAAAAAACGTCATATCGGCATCAGTGAATCCGATAAAAAGCTGATGCTGGAAACACTGGAACTGAACAGCATGGATGAGCTGATCGATCAGACCATCCCCCGTGACATACGACTGCAAACACCCCTTTCTCTGCCTCCTGCTCTCACAGAACAGGAGTTTGCCGAGGAGATCGAACGCTTTGCTGCCCGTAACAAGGTCTATACCTCCTACATCGGTATGGGCTGGTATGATACCATCACACCGGCACCCATCTATCGCAACGTTTTTGAAAACCCGGTATGGTACACCTCCTATACACCTTACCAGGCAGAGATCTCACAGGGGCGACTGGAAGCGCTCCTGAACTTCCAGACAATGGTGAGTGAGCTGACAGCACTGCCACTATCCAACAGCTCACTGTTAGACGAGGCTACCGCAGCGGCGGAGGCAGCCACCATGATGTATGGTCTGCGCAACCGTGATCAGGTGAAACAGCATGTGGAGACCCTCTTCGTTGATCAGAATATTTTCCCTCAAACCCTCGCCGTGTTGCGCACGAGAATGCAACATGCAGGTATCGAGATTGTTACGGCAGATTACAAAAGCTTCTCTTTCGACAAACCTTGCTTCGGTGCGATTGTGCAGTATCCCAACAGCAACGGCAGTGTGGAGGATTATCGTGCATTTACGGAGAAAGCGCACGCAGCCGACTGCAAGGTGGCTGTGGCAACCGACCTGATGGCGCTGGTGCTGCTCACACCGCCGGGAGAGTGGGGCGCCGACATCGCTTTTGGAAGTAGCCAGCGCTTCGGCATCCCCATGTTCTACGGCGGTCCCTCTGCCGCTTTTTTTGCCACCCGCGAAGAGTATAAACGTTCCATGCCGGGTCGCATCATCGGTATCTCGAAAGATGCCTACGGCAGGGAAGCACTGCGCATGGCTCTGCAAACACGGGAGCAACATATCAAACGGGAGAAAGCCACTTCCAACATCTGTACCGCTCAGGCATTGCTGGCAACCATGGCATCTTTCTATGCTGTTTATCACGGACCGGAGGGGCTGAAAGGGATTGCACGACGCATCCACTCGCTCACCTCACATGTCAGCGACGAATTGCAGACAATGGGTTATCGCCAGCTGAACGAGAGCTTCTTCGATACCCTCACCATCGCCCTTCCGGAGAGCATCACCGAGGAGGATATCCGCAACCATGCCGAGATGAGGGAGATCAACCTGCGTTATTACGGAGATGGAAGAGTCGGCCTCAGCATCGATGAAACGACGAACGACTACCGGGTGCATGAGCTGTTGGCTCTCTTTGCCATGGCTGCTGGCAGCTCCAGGGTTTTCATGATCGACGACCTGCCGGAGAAGATCACCCTGCGGGAGGAGCAACTGCGTAAAAGTGAGTTCCTGACACACCCCATCTTTCAACGCTACCATACCGAAACTGAGCTGATGCGATACATCAAGCGACTGGAACGGAAAGATATCTCACTGGCACACTCCATGATCTCACTCGGCTCCTGCACCATGAAGCTGAATGCTGCCTCGGAGCTCCTGCCACTGGGTCTCCCTGCTTTCCAGCGAATCCATCCTTTCGTGCCGGAAGAACAGGCTGAGGGATACAGAGAGATGATTGATGAACTGGAGGATATGCTGACTGAAATCACCGGTCTGGCGGCCACCAGCCTGCAACCCAACTCGGGTGCCGCCGGTGAATATGCGGGACTGATCACCATTGCTGCTTACCAGAAGAGCATAGGCGAGGGGGCACGCAAGGTGGTGCTCATCCCGGCATCGGCACACGGTACCAATCCTGCCAGCGCAGTCCAGGCCGGCTTCAGGCCAGTGACGGTGGCCAGTGATGACCGGGGTAACGTCGATATGGAGGACCTGCGTAACAAGGTGGCACAACACCGGGAGGAGCTGGCCGCATTTATGATCACCTATCCCTCCACGCATGGCATCTTTGAAACAGCGATCCGGGAGATGTGCCGCCTGATTCACGAAGCTGGCGGTCAGGTTTACATGGATGGTGCCAACATGAATGCACAGGTGGGGTTCACCAATCCGGGCACCATCGGTGCCGATGTCTGCCACCTCAACCTGCACAAGACTTTTGCCATCCCTCATGGTGGGGGCGGTCCTGGTGTGGGACCCATCTGTGTAGCGGATCACCTGGTGCCATTCCTTCCGGGACACCCGGTAACGCTCACCACTGAGAACAACACCGTATCGGCTGCTGCCTATGGCAGCGCCGGTGTTCTCCCCATCACCTACGGCTATATCCGCATGATGGGTGCCGACGGATTGAGGGAGGCTACCGAGGTAGCGATCCTCAACGCCAACTACCTGGCGGAGAAGCTGAATAACTCATACGGCATCGTTTATCGGGGTGCTGAGGGCAGGGTAGGTCATGAGCTGATCCTGGAGTGTCGTGGCCTGAAAGAGGTCTCCGGCATCAGCGAGACCGATATCGCCAAGCGATTGATCGACTA
>WOYI010796781.1_pt1 | contig 20534 bp, 19 predicted proteins | sample 6423411 | NCBI WGS metagenome assembly WOYI01 (sample SAMN13441803, study PRJNA592873) | oil field metagenome | biome: oil field; feature: oil-well bore; material: oil-contaminated soil; isolation source: oil-contaminated soil from oil-well borehole | place: Germany: Wietze | collected 2016-10-18 ... | reverse complement strand
TTCCTCGATCTCTGACCAGCGTGACGACGGCAGACGTGCAGGTCTCAGCATCTGCGAGTATGGCGTCGGCCATGGCCATGCGAACGCACTCGTCGGCTGGACCCCGGCGGGAAACGTCGCCGTCACCGTCTGACGAGCGCTCTCACCTCGATCGAGACGTCCAGTCACGGGCGCGAGAGTCAGGGGAGCTTCTCGAAGACCAGGGTCGCCTGAATCCGATCCCCTCCTCCGAACCCACCGCTGCCGGATGAGGCCGTGCTGATGGTGTGCAGGCGATATCCGAGCGCCGCCTGCATGTTGATCGCCCTCTCGAGCTCCGTGAGGTTGCCTGATCCTGTACCGAACAGCTTCTCTTTGAGAACGACCTGAAGGACGACGTAGCTCATGCCTGCGGGAGCGGGCCGCGGCTGCGCGCCCGAGACTGCGTCCGCTTGGGCGCGATTGATCATTCCGGTAACTCCGGGCTCTCTCGGCGGGGGCGGTTGCACAGTATCGGTCCATTGCTGGCCGTCCCACCAGCGCATCGTTCCCGAGCCGTCGTCATACCAGCCTGCCTGCGCATCCGCCATCGTCGAGCCCTTCCGAGTCTTGCCCGGATCCGAGCGCCGGGTGTGGATCCACCGTAGTGGCGCGTCGTGGTCCCGCCGCAAGCCCGATCGCCGGCAAGGGACTTCGCATCGACCAGAATGGTTCTTCGTGACGGGGGAAATCGAAGAAGGCTCGGCGTACTGGTACTCCGCGCCCGATGACGCGGCGAACGTGTCGGTGCTGCAGGCGCTGCGCAGCTACCGCGCGGCCGAAACGGCGATGCGCCGTCGCACGCAGCGATCGATGGACATGGGCGAGAACGAACTGCTCGTCCTGCGGTACCTCGCGCGCGCCAGCACGCGTGGCGAGCCGGTTGCTCCCGTGCAGCTATCGCGTTACCTCGGAATCACCTCGGCGTCCACGACCGCTCTGCTCGACAGGCTCGCGAAGAGCGGCCACATCACGCGCCGGCCGAATCCCGCCGACCGACGCAGCATCCTCATCACCTCCAGCCCCAAAGCCGAAGAGGACGTGCGTCACACGCTGTCTGCCATGCACGCGCGCATGATCGATGTCGTCCGCCCCATGACCGCCGCCGATCGGGCGGTCGTCATCGCATTCCTGCATGCGATGCGCGACGCCGTCGACGAGATCGACGACTGAGGCGCGAAACCTGTCGGCGCGTCAGTGCGCGGCGTCGTACGCCTCGAGAACGGATGCCGGCACGCGCCCACGCGCGGAGACCGTCAAGCCCTGCTCAGCCGCCCATGCCCGGACCGGCGCGTAGTCGCGCTGACCGCTCCGCTTCGTCACGCCGCGACTGCTCGGTGATACGCCGGCACGGGCCGAGACCGGCCGGGCTGCGGCGATATAGGGCGCGAATGCGGCTCGGAGAGCGTCGGCGTTCTCGCCGGTGAGGTCGATCTCGTACGCCGCACCGTCGAGAGAGAACAGGACGGTCTCGCCGGACCCGATCTCCAGGACTGTTCCGTCGAGGTCGTCGACGAGCTGATGCACGATTTTGCGGGCCATGGAGCAAGTGTAGTGAGCGAACCGCGCGGGGCCGTCGCGCGAGCGCGCATCGGCCCCGCGCGGCGCCCTTCGGCGGCCTACACGCCGGAGGGGTCTGGAGAGCTCGTGCGCTCCTCGAGGTCGAGAAGAAACCGCTTGCGCCCGGGATGCCCGCCGTATTCGCCGATCGAGCCGTCGCTGCGGACGACCCGATGCGCCGGGATCACGAGCGAGATCGGCGTGCGCGCACACGCCGATCCCACCGCGCGGTTTGCGCCGGGGGAGCCGGCCGCGATCGCGATCTCGGCGTAGGACGCCGTCTGTCCGTATGGGATGCGTGCGATCGCCTCCAGCGCGCCGCGGACGAAGTCGCTTGTGCCTTCGAGGTCGAGCCGCACGTCGAAGCGCCGCCGGTGGCCCGCGAAGTACTCGTCGAGCTGTGCACGGACGCCGGCCGTGGCGGCGGCATCTTCTTCCGGCACCGTGTGACGGAGCAGACCGATGCGCTGGACCGCTTCTTCGAGCGGGCGATCGAGGAATTCGAGGTGGGCGAGCCCCTCATCGGTGACGACGACGAGGGCGTGGCCGATCGGTGTCGGGTGCACCGAGAACGCTGCGTGGGTCATGTCCCCATGATGACCGGATGCCGGCCCTCGCCGGCCCGCCTCGGCCCCGATCGGTGGACAGTTCACGTCACTGCCCCGGTGGGGAGGAAACTGCGGTGCGGATTCGGGCGATACCGGCCGGTCTAGCGCGGTTCTGCGCCGCGAGAAGCCTAGTCTGGCACCTGTGTGGCGAGCAGACGGCGGAGCTGTGCGAGGCGTGAACGAGGCCGAGCACGAGAGTGTGGTGTCCCCGGGCGACCTCGGTGTCTCCGAACCCGGGGTGACCGTGCAGCATGTCGCCGCGTCGGAACGCAGTCGCCTGCGCGAAGAAGCTGCCGCGCTCGGCGGCAGGTCGACGCTTCTGCACTACACGGATGTCGGAGACGCGGGCCTGGAGATCACGAAAGCCCACCCCGGCAGCCTGCCGCAGTTCATCACGGGCCGCTCGACTCTGCTCTCCAATCTCTTCCGCGACGAGGTGGCGCTGCGCACCGCCCGCATCGCCGCCGAACGCATCGCGGCCAAGGACGTCGAACTGCGCACGACGCGGGGTCTGGACACCGTCCATCTCGCGGTCGGGATCGCCGCGTGGCGGATCGGCGGCGTTTCGTACGTCGCCCCGGTCCTGCTGCGGCCGCTCGCGATCCGCCGGCATCACACCGACTTCGACCTGAAGCTGCACGGTGCCTTCACGATCAACCCGGAGCTGGTCGAAGCGGCTCGCACGCACTTCGGCATCGCGCTCGACGGCCGGGCCCTCGCGGGACTGGCCGACCAAGACGGGCTGTTCAAGCCGCAGCCCGTGATCGACCACCTGCGAGCACTCACCGCGCACATCGACACCTTCACGGTCCACCCGCGCCTCATCGTCTCGACCTTCGCCGACGTCGCCGGGACGATGGCGCGCGATAGCGCCAACCTCGATCATCCGTTCCTCAACGCGCTCGCCGGGCACGTCTCGGATCGTGAGACCGTCTCGCTCGTGCACGCCCTTCCCAGGATCATCGGCGCCGATGACCGGCCGCCGGCATCCGACCGGCTCTTGCTGGATGCCGATGCCGAGCAGGAGGCCGTCCTCGCCCGCATCGCGACGGGACAGTCGCTCGCGGTGCACACCCTGCCGGGCACCGGGGGGACGCAGACCGTCATCAACGCGGTGGGCGAACTCGTCCGCGCCGGCAAGCGCGTCCTCGTCGTCAGCGCCCGCCGGTCGACGCTGGAGGGCGTGCGCCACCGCCTGGCCGGCATCGGCCTGCCGGGGCTGGCCGTCTCGCCCGAGCACCTGCGCCGCGATCTCATCCGGGCGATCGCACGAAACGAGAAGGCCGAACCCCCGAAGGTCGCCGACGTCGATGACGCCCTCGTGCGGCTGCGGACCGTGCTGCGCGACTATCGCGTGGCTCTGACGCACCGGCATCCGCAGATCGGCGTCTCGCCGCTCGAAGCGCTTCGCGCACTCACCACGATCGCGGCAGGCGTGCCGCAGCCGAGCGCGCAGACGCGATTCGACCTCGCGACCCTCCGAACCCTCAGCACGCGCCGCACGGAAGCCGCGATCACCCTGTCGGCCGCCGCGCGGCTGGGCGAGTTCCGCTTCGGGCCCGATGATTCGCCCTGGTACGGTGTCGCATTCGCGACCACGGACGAGGCCCGGTCGGCGCATGCTCTCGCTCGGCGCCTTCATCGCAGCGATGTGCCATCGATGCTCGAGCGCGGTTACGAGATGATCGGTCAGACGCGCATGCGTCCGTTCGCGACGCTCGCCGAGCTCGGCGGCTACATGCAGCTTCTGCAGGGCATCCGCGCTTCGCTCGATCGGTTCAGCCTCACCGTCTTCGAACGCCCACTGGACGAGCTCATCCAGGCGCACGGTCCGCGCCGCGATTCCACTACGATGTCGGGTCCGCAGCGCCGGCGGCTGCGTCAGCTGTCGAGGGAATATGTCCGACCGGGCATGCATATCACCGACATGCACGAAGCGCTGTTGCGCGTGCAGCACCAGCGCGCGCAGTGGGAGCGACTCGTGGATGCCGGTGTCACCCCCGAGATTCCGCTCGGACTCGACGACGTCGCCACGGCGTTGCAGCGGGTCGCTGCCGATCTGAGCGAACTGGATCGGGCCCTCGGCCGCACGGACGCGCTCGCAGCCCTCCCGATCCCGGTGCTGCTCAGGACCCTCGCGGGCCTCGCCGCGGAGTCGGACGTGTTCGACAATCTCGTCGAGCGGGCGACTCTTCGTGGCGAGCTGGCGGCGATGGGACTCGAACCGCTCCTGACCGAGTTGTCGATGCGGCACGTCCCGGAAGGCGACGTCGCCGCCGAGTTCGAGTTCGCCTGGTGGCAATCGGCGCTTGAGGCGATGCTGCGCTCGGACCGCGCGCTCCTCGGTGCGAACACGTCGGTCGTCGATCGCCTCGAGCGCGACTACCGTCTGGTCGATGAAGCGCACGCGGCGTCAGCCGGCCCGTTGCTCGCGGCGGAACTCGCCACCCGCTGGAAGATCGCGATCGTCGACGAAGCCCGCGAGACGTCGGCGCTCAAGCACGCGCTGCGCGGCGGTTCGGCCACGGCTGCCGAGCTCGCCCAGGCCGCGCCGACTCTGCTGCGCACACTCGCGCCGGTGTGGCTCGCGTCGCCGTACGAGGTTCCCGGCATCCCGGATGCTGCCGACTTCGACGTCGTCGTCATCGCCGACGCGGCCGCCCTGTGCCTGAGCGAAGCGGCTCCGGCACTGCGCCGCGGTCGCCAGATCGTCGTCTTCGGCGACCCCGTGACGCAGAAGCCGACGCCGTTCCGCATCTCGGCCGGAATGCCCGTCGAGGGCGAGGAGGAGCCTGAGGTTCCCTTCGACGAGGTCAGCGTGTTCGAGCGTGTGGCGGAACTGATCCCCGTCGAGACCCTGACCCGCAGCTACCGCGCCGGCGGTGAAGACCTCGCGCAGCTCGTGAACGATGCGTTCTACGGAGGGGAGATCGTCTCGCTTCCGTGGGCCGGCTCCTACCTGGGACGGGGCAGCCTGAGCGTGGACTACGTCGAGGGCGGCACGAGCACCCCGGATCCGGTCACCGGCGCCGTCGAGAGCCCGGATGCGGAAGTCGCCCGGGTCGTCACTCTCGTCGTCGAGCACGCGGTCAACCGCCCCACCGAGTCGCTGATGGTGGTCACGGCATCGTCCCGGCACGCCGAACGCGTGCGCGCGGCGGTCGCGTCGGCCTTCGCGGGGCGCTCCGACGTCGCGGACTTCGTCGGACGCGACACGGCCGAGCCCTTCGCCGTTCTGGGCCTGGAGGAATCGGTGGCCGAAAGCCGCGATCGCGTCATCTTCTCGCTCGGCTTCGGGCTGACGAAGCACGGGCGGGTGCTCAGCGACTTCGGCGATCTGTCCGGACCCGACGGTGAGCGCCTGCTCACGGTCGGGATGACCCGGGCGCGCCGGTCGATGGTCATCGTCTCGTCGATCAGGCCGTCGACGGTCGAGGAGGGGCGTCTCGAATCAGGCGCGGCGAGCCTCATGTCGATCCTCGGGGGCATCGCCGCCCGCCCCCGCGAGTCGCGCCGGGAAGACCAGGCCGACCCGTTGACCCTCACGCTCGCGCAGCACCTGCGGAGTCTCGGAGTCTCGGTCGATGTGGACTATCACGGCCGGCTGCCCCTCGTCGCGCAGTACAAGGGCAAGGCCGTGGTCACCGAGAGCGACTCGGACGCAAGCCGGGACAGCTTGCGTGAGACGCTTCGCCTCCGGCCCCAGATCCTGCGCCGACTGGGCTGGCATTACATCCGCGTGCACGCGTTCGATCTGTACAGCGACCCGGCGGGCGTGGCGTCGCGCATCGCCGCGATTCTCGGCGTGCAGCCCGAGACCCCGACCGCGCGGACGCCGACCCAGCCGATCGATGTCTCCTGACCGCCAGCGCATCGTCCGTGTGGCCGGCGGTCGGCGGGTGCAGCTGACGCCGGCACCCGGGACACGACCCGAGCCGATCCCCGCCGATGAGTCAGGCATCGCTGAGTCGGGCATCGCGGCGGCGGGTGCGGAATCGGCGGTCGGCCCGGCATCCGGCCCGAACGATGAGCGCCTCCGGCTGGACGTTCCGCCGCACTACTAGCGTGCCCCGGGAGCGCGCACGCGCTCACACCGAGCGATCGCGGCCGAGCAGGTCGCGGATCTGGATGAGGAGCTCCTGCTCGGTGGGGAGCACTGCAGCTTCTTCCGTGACGCCGGCCTTGGCCGCCTGACGCTCTGTGAAGTGGTTCATCGGCACGACGAACACGAAGTAGACGACCAGTGCGACCGCGATGAAGCTGATGAGCGCATTCACGAGTCCGCCGATCGGGAAAATGACGGGTCCGTTCAGTCCCTGGATCGTGGGTCCGATCGCCCCCGTGGCTTCGTCGGCCGCCCATACCAGCGAGATCAGCGGCGTGATGATCGCGGCCACGACAGCGTTGACGACGGCGGTGAACGCAGCGCCGATGACGACGGCGACGGCGAGGTCGACGACGTTGCCTCGCATGATGAAGTCCTTGAAACCCTGGATCACGTCAATGACCTTCCTGTGCGGCGGATCGAGCCGACCTACGATCCCGACGACGCGGGAGAGGGCTTCGCCTCGGGCTTCGATGATGCCGGAGTCGCCGCGGCGGCGCCACCCGTCTCACCGCTGGGTTTGGCAGCGGCTGCGCGCGAATCAGTGCGGTAGAAGCCGCCGCCGTTGAACGTGACCCCGATCGAGCCGTACTGCTTGCGCAAGACTCCGCCGCACTCGGGGCACTCGGTCAGGGCTGAGTCCGTGAAAGGCTGGACGGCGTCGAAGCGGTGACCGCACTGCGTGCAGGTATAGGCATAGGTGGGCATGGATCCTCGGTGTGGGTTCAGCGCCGGTGCGGCGCGAGCGTGATCGTGCGGGTGGGGGTGACGACCCCCGTGACGGGCTGGTCGTGGCGGTCCCGCGGGACCTCGTCGACGAGCTCGGAGTCGAAGATGACGGCGTAGACCGGAGGGCACTGCTCCATCGACCCGACGGTCTTGTCGAAGTAGCCTCGGCCCCAGCCGAGGCGCATGCCGGTGTGATCGACCGCGGCGGCGGGGATCACGAGCAGGTCGACGTCGTTCACGGCGAGGGGGCTCAGCACCTCGCCGATCGGCTCGGGCATGCCGAAGAGGCCTTCCGCGATCTCGCCGTCCGGATCGGCGACGACCCAGTCCAGCAGGCCGTCGCGGCGGGTGATCGGCAGGAGCACGCGGATGCCGCGCGCCACCGCACCACGAATGAACTCGTGCGTGCCGGGTTCGGCGGGGGCGGACAGGTAACACGACAGCGACCGGGCGCCCAACTGGTCGGCGAGCGCGTCGAGCTGGACCTTCACGCCGGCTGACGCTGTCTCGCGCGCGGCTTCGGAGCGCTGCTGACGCCGCTCGCGCAAGTCGGCGCGGAGCGCCCGCTTGGCGTCGTCGATCGCGTCCGTCATGGTCCGATTGTAGGCGGCGATGCCGCGTCATCGGGTCCGCGCCGGAACGCGGGTGTCGCCGACGCTGGCTAGGGTGGAATCATGATCCGCACTCCCATCAAGGCCGTCATCCCCGCCGCGGGGCTGGGCACCCGCTTCCTCCCGGCGACGAAGGCGATGCCGAAGGAGATGCTTCCCGTCGTCGACAAGCCGGCGATCCAGTACGTCGTCGAAGAGGCGGTCGCGGCGGGCATCGATGACATTCTCATCATCCTCGGGCGCAACAAGAACAACATCTCCAACCACTTCGACTCGATGCCCGAGCTCGAGTCGACCCTCCTGAAGAAGGGCGATCTCGAGAAGCTCGAGCACGTTCAGCGGTCCAACGATCTTGCCGACATCCACTTCGTCCGTCAGGGTGAGCCCAAGGGACTCGGGCACGCCGTGCTGCGCGCGCGCCACCATGTGGGCGAGTCCACTTTTGCCGTACTCCTCGGCGATGACCTGATCGACGAGCGCGACCCGCTGCTGCCGAAGATGCTCGCCGAGAACGCCGCGACCGGGCTCACTGTCGTGGCGCTCATGGAGGTCGACCCCGAGCACATCCACCTGTATGGCGCGGCGGCCGTCGAGCCGACCGATGATCCCGACGTCGTGCGGGTCACCGGGCTGGTGGAGAAGCCCAGCAAAGAAGACGCGCCGTCGAACTACGCGATCATCGGCCGGTACGTCCTCACACCCGGGGTCTTCGACATCCTCGAGCGCACCGCACCGGGCAAGGGTGGCGAGATCCAGCTGACCGACGCTTTGCAGGAGCTTGCCACCACCGACGGCGTGCTCGGCGTCGTCTTCCGAGGTCGCCGTTACGACACCGGCGATAAGGTGGACTACATAAAGGCCATCGTGCAGCTGGCCGCGGACCGCGAGGACCTCGGGCCCGACCTGCGCCCGTGGCTCAAGGACTTCGCGGCGCAGCTCTGACGTCGCCTCGCCGAGAGGGAGACCCGTGGACCTGACGGTGCCCCGGCGGCACGGGCCGATCTCGATCCGCCTGGTGAGGCAGCGCGATGCCCGTGTCATCCAGGCGGAGCTGATCGGCAATCGGTCGTGGCTGCGGCCGTGGGAGGCGACAAACCCCGATGGTCCCGTGTCGTTCGATATGCGCGCGGGGGTGCGCCGCCTGCTTCAGCAGTACCGCGATGGCGGCGGCATTCCGCTCGTGATGGAGTACGAGGGCGAAATCGCCGGGCAGCTGAACGTCTGGGGCATCGCACGCGGGTCTTTGGCATCGGCCACGATCGGCTACTGGGTCAGCGAGCGGTTCGCCGGTCTCGGCATCACGCCGACGAGTGTGGCGCTTGCCACCGATCTGTGCTTTCGCGAGCTGCACCTGCACCGGATGGAGATCTGCATCCGTCCGGAGAACGTCGCGAGCCTGCGCGTGGTCGAGAAGCTCGGCTTCCGCTACGAGGGCCTGCGACGGCGCTACATCCATATCGCGGGCGACTGGCGCGACCATTACGCATTCGCCCTCGTGCGGGAGGATGTCCCCGAGGGCGTGCTCGAGCGGTGGGTGTCCGGCCGCGTCCCCGCCGGCGCTACCGTGATCCCGCCGGCGGATCGGCCGCCGACCTGAGCGGATGACGCACGTCACTTCGCGCGAGTGACCTTCACCCTCCACTCGAACTTCAGACACGCGGCGCGATGACCGGGTCTCCTGACGATCGGGACCTAGCGTGGTCCCCATGGGCGGGCAGGTACTCGGGGGCGGCGTGGTGGTCGCGGTCGCGGTCGCACTGTGGCTCGTGTATCTGCTGCCTTCGTGGCACGGACGGCATCAGTACAACGCCGCCGAGCGCAACGCGGTTCGACTCAGCCGGGCCCTCCGCGTGCTCGCGGAGACGAGCGAAACTCCCCGCGAGGTGCACCTCGAGCTGAACGCGCGGACGGCGCTCGCACAGCAGCGACTGGCCCGCCGCGCGCAGTCCGAACGCGAGCGCGCGCGGCTCGAGAGTGCGAAGGCGGAGCTCGCTGCCGAGCGTGCGCAGTCCAGGAGGGATGCCGCTCTCGCCCGCGAGCGCGCGGCGAGCGCGTCTGCCGCCGCGGCGGCCGTTCCCGCGGTGCGTCGCGCGCGCACGCGTCGACGTGTGCGGCTGGGTGCGACCGCCGTCGGGCTCGTCGCGGCCGGACTGGCCGGGTGGGGTGGCGTGGAAGTGGCGCACGCAGGTTCGCCGGCGCTGTTGTGGTCGGCCGTCGCGGTCATGAGTGCCTGTGGACTCGCGCTCCAGCGCATCTGGGCCGTGCAGCGACGTGCTCTGCAGCGGGAGCGCGTAGCGGTCGCACCGCGTGCGGCGGGTCACCTCCAGGATGTCGCGCTGAGATCTGAGAGCACCACGTGGACTCCGCGCGAGCTGCCGCGCCCGCTGACGGCGTCGGCCGGATCGCGGGCGGCAGCGGTCCTCGACGTGGCCGAAGCGCGGGAGGGCCTTCGCCGCGCTGCGGTCGAGGAAGCGATGCGGGCACGCGCTGAGCGCGCACGCCCCCCCTCGATCCAGGCCGCGCGTGCGGCGCGCGGTGAGGAGTTCACCGGCAGCGCGACCACCGGCGACGACGCCATCGAAGCTCACGTCCGGCAGCTGCTCGAGCGCCGCGCCTCCGGCCAGTGACCCGGTTCGGCCCGGTCTGTGCCGCGTGATAATGTAACGGAGGTCCTTGGGCCTGTGGCGCAGTTGGTAGCGCGCCTCGTTCGCATCGAGGAGGTCAGGGGTTCGAATCCCCTCAGGTCCACCAGAAGAGGCTTGCTCAAAACAGTGCCGTCGTGCACGGAGCCTCGTGAAACGCCCCGGTCCATTGTTGGCCGGGGCGTTTCGGTCGGCAGACGCGCGCTGGAGACCGGCACGGTCCCGAACACCGCGATCCCCTGTCCCCACTGGTGCCCCCGGCGGGAATCGAACCCACGACCTTTGGTACCGGAAACCAACGCTCTATCCCCTGAGCTACGGAGGCGCACCGACCGAGACTATCACCGCGAGATCGGCGGGCGCGAACAGCCCGAGCAGGGCCACCCCCGAGGGCATGCGAGGATGCTGGGGTGCACCGCATCCTGACCGCTGAACTCGACCTGGAACTGGGGTCGTCCGCCGACCTGATCTTCCAGATCTCGGCGGCTCGGCCGGCCCCCGTCGTGCGCGAAGAATTGACGTTCACCCAGGGGGATCGCGTGTATACGCCGACCGAGGTGGTCGACCAGTCCGGAAGCCGTCTGCACCGGGTGCTCGGCGATGCCGGCCCCCTCCAGGTGCGCTACGAAGCAGTGATCGACGGGCAGGTCGCGCCGCGCTCGACGAGTGACATCGAGGCCATCACCTACCTTCGCCCGAGCCGCTATTGCCAATCCGACGAGGTCTTCTCGCAGGCTCGCCGGCAGTTCCGCGGGCTGCAGGGAATCGACCTCATCACGGCGGTGAGCGAGTTCGTCGCCTCGAGCACCACCTACACGCCCGGGCTCAGTCAGGGCACGGATTCCGCGGTGACCACCCTCATGACCGGCCAGGGCGTCTGCCGCGACTACGCGCACGTCGTCATCGCACTGCTGCGCGCCATGGACATGCCCGCTCGCTACACGGCGTGCTTCGCGCCGGGCCTCCGGCCGATGGACTTCCACGCGGTGGCCGAGGCCTACCTCGATGGGAGCTGGTACGTCATCGACGCGACGCGCTTGGCCAACCGGCGCTCGCTCGTGCGCATCGCGACCGGCCGCGACGCCGCCGACTGCGCATTCCTCAGCTACCACGGCGGGCACGTGAGTCTGCAGCACATGCGGGTGGATGCCTGCATCCTCGCCGATGATGCGGCCGATGCCGCGACCCTCGACGTGGCGTTCACGGCATCCGATCCCGAGGCCGACGATATCGCCGAGCTGATCCAGCTCGCCTGACGCGGGGCGGCCAGTCTCGACGCCCGTAGAATTGCCGGGTCATGAATCCTGAAGCACTCGCCGCCGCCCTTCTCGCCGCCGTCAGCCCGCTCGCCGAGGCTCGACGTCCCGGGTCCAGCGACGGCTGGAGCGCGGCCGACTTCGTGCTCGAGCGTCCCAAGAACCGCGATCACGGCGACTGGGCCTCGAACGCCGCCATGAAGCTCGCGAAGGGCCTCGGCGCGCATCCCCGCGAGTTCGCCGCCGAGATCGCCGTCGCGCTCGCGGCGGCCGATGGTGTCGCGAGCGTCGAGGTCGCCGGGCCCGGCTTCATCAACATCCGCCTCGAGGCGGGCGCGGCGGGAGCCCTCGCCCGGACGATCGTGCAGGCCGGGGCCGCCTTCGGCACGAACGACACGCAGCGCGGCCAGACCATCAATCTCGAGTTCGTGAGCGCGAACCCGACGGGCCCCATGCACATCGGCCACACGCGATGGGCCGCGCTCGGAGACGCGATCGCCCGCGTGCTGCTCGCGAGCGGAGCGACCCTGGTCCGCGAGTTCTACGTCAATGACGCCGGCGCCCAGATGGACCGGTTCGGCCGGTCGGTGCTGGCGCGCGCGAAGGGCGAGCCGACGCCCGAGGACGGGTACCCGGGCCTGTACATCGACGAGCTCGCGCGCCGCGTGCTCGACAAGCGCCCCGACCTGCTCGAACTGACGGCAGACGAGCAGATGGCTCAGGCGCGCGACCTCGCCTACGCGCTCCAGCTCGGCGACCTGCAGGCATCGCTCGAGAAGTTCAACGTGCATTTCGACGTGTTCTTCAGCGAGCGCACGCTCCACGCGAAGGGCCCGCACGGCGAGCCGAGCCTCGTGGACGAGGCGGTCGATCGCCTCCGTGCGCAGGGTCACGTCTTCGACCAGGATGACGCCGTCTGGGTGCGGACGACCGAGTTCGGCGACGACAAGGACCGCGTGATCCGCCGTTCGAACGGGGAGTACACCTATTTCGCGGCGGATGCGGCGTACTACCTCAATAAGAGCGACCGCGGTTACGCGCACAAGATCTATCTGCTCGGCGCCGACCACCACGGCTACGTCCACCGCCTCAAGGCGCTCGCCGGAGCCGCGGGCGACGACCCGGAGCGCGACATCGAGGTGCTGATCGGGCAGCTCGTGTCGGTCAACGGTGCGAAGCTCTCCAAGCGCGCCGGAAACATCATCGAGCTCGACGACCTGCGCGAATGGCTCGGCACCGACGCTCTGCGCTACTCCCTGGCCCGGTACCCGGCTGACTCGCCGCTGACGCTGGACCCGGAGGTGCTCACGAAGCGCACGAACGACAACCCCGTTTTCTACGTGCAGTACGCCCACGCGCGCACGCACAACGTCAGCCGCAACGCCGCCGACTCACGCGTGACGCGTGAGGCGTTCGCGCCGGAGCTGCTGAACGATGAGACCGAGTCGGCGCTCCTCGGTGCGCTGCAGGAGTTTCCGCGGATCGTCGCGTTCGCCGCCGAGGTGCGCGAGCCGCATCGCGTCGCGCGCTACCTTGAGGAGCTCGCCGGGCTCTACCACCGCTGGTACGACAACTGCCGTGTCACGCCGCTCGGCGACGAGGACGTCACCGACCTTCACCGCACACGCCTGTGGCTCAATGACGCCACCGGTCAGGTGCTGCGCAACGGCCTGGACCTGCTCGGTGTGAGCGCACCCGAACGGATGTGACGCTGTGACCGAGGCGCGCACGATCCTCGCCGGTGAACCGGCTCCGCCGAAGCGTCGTCGGTGGCTCTGGCCGGTCGCGGTGCCGGCTGTGGCCGCGCTCGCAGCGGGCGCCTGGCTCGCGGGGGAGTACATCGCTCGCGGCATCGTCGAGACGAGCGTCCGCGATCGGGTCATCACTCAGCTGTCGCTGCCGGCCGATCAGCTGATCGATGTCGATGTGCCCGGACCGGTCATTCCGCAGCTGATGATCGGGAGCTTCGGGGACATGACGATCTCGTCCGAGGACGTGACGTTGGAGGGTCTCACGGCGGACATCACCGTCAACGCTCAAGACGTTCCGCTGCGCGGCGGTGATTGGAGCGGCGGGTCCGCGCGGATCCGGCTCGATGAGGACCAGGTGCAGATGCTGCTCGCGCAGGTCGACGGTTTTCCGGCCGACTCCGTGGAGCTGAACGAGCCCGACGTGACGGCGAACTTCGATCTGCAGGTGTTCGCCCTCACGGTGCCCGTGGGCGTCTCGCTGACGCCGCGCGCGGCGGACGGCGACATCGTGCTCACACCGTCGTCGTTGCAAGTCGGTGGGGGGGTCGTCTCGGCGGAATCGCTCACGCAGAGTTTCGGTGCGATGGCCGCGCCCGTCCTGCGCGATTGGGAGGTCTGCATCGCAGATCGGCTGCCGAGCACGCTCACCCTGACCGCGATCGCGGTTCAGGGGGCGCAGATCGTCGCCGATCTGGAGATCGACAGCGCGCTCCTGTACGACGACGGAGCGTCTGAACTCGGCACCTGTTCGTGACCCACGCCGATGGGGGCGCGCGCATCGGTGCCCTAGACTGAGTGGACCGTCTGCCCGGATGGCCGGAGCGTGAATACGCCGCACGCCGTCTGTGTCCCATCCGATTGGTGCCCCTCGTGTCTGCCGTCCCCGACCGCCCGCTCGTCCCCGACTGGCTCGCCGCGCCGAAAGATGCGAATGCGCTCGCCGCGGGCGTCTGGCCGGCATCCGCCCACCGTGACGACCAGGGTGTGCTCGAGGTCGCGGGGGTCTCGGTCGCGCAGCTGCGCGACACGTACGGCACACCGCTTTATGTGATCGATGAGGATGCCGTGCGCGCCCGCGCGCGCGAAGTCCGCCGGGCCTTCGATGCGGCCGCGGCTCGCCACGGCACGCGGGCGCGCGTCTACTACGCCGGCAAGGCGTTCCTGTCGACCGAAGTCGTGAGGTGGGTCACCGGCGAGGGCCTCGCGGTCGACGTCGCGACGGCGGGGGAGCTCGCGGTCGCCCTGGCCGCGGGCGCCGACCCCGCACGGATCGGCCTGCACGGCAACAACAAATCCGTGGCCGAGCTCACTCAGGCCGTTGAGATCGGCATCGGTTCGGTCGTTCTCGACAGCCCGATCGAGCTCGAGCGGCTCGCGGCGATCGCCGAACGCCGCGGTGCTGTGCAAAGCGTCTCGGTGCGCGTCAACAGCGGTGTCCACGCCGAGACCCACGACTTCCTCGCGACGGCCCATGAGGACCAGAAATTCGGGTTCGCGCTGACGGATGCCGCGGCCGCCGTCGCCCGCATCCGCGAACTGCCGTCGCTGCGGTTCGTGGGCTTGCACTGCCACATCGGCTCGCAGATCTTCGGCACCGCCGGGTTCGAGGAATCAGCCGGACGCCTCGTCGAGCTCCACGCTGAGCTCCTCGCCGGGGGCGAGATCCCCGTCCTCAACCTCGGGGGCGGGTTCGGCATCGCCTACACCTCGGCAGACACCCCGACGCCGATCGAGCAGCTGGCCGACGGCATCGTCGACGCAGTCGCGCGGGAGTGTGATGTCCGCGGCATCCCGATGCCGAACCTGGCGTTCGAACCCGGACGCACGATCATCGGGCGCGCGGGGATCACCCTGTATGAGGTCGGCACGGTCAAGCCTGTACAGGTGAGCGACGACCTCACGCGGCTCTACGTGAGCGTCGACGGCGGCATGAGCGACAACGCGCGTCCGGCACTGTACGGCGCACAGTACTCGGCGCGCGTCGTCTCACGCACCTCGTCCGCTGAGCCGGCGCTCGCTCGCGTCGTCGGGCGGCACTGCGAATCGGGCGACATCGTCGTCGATGCCGAATACCTGCCGGCCGATATCACGCCGGGCGACCTGGTGGGCGTTCCGGCCACCGGCGCCTACTGCTACTCGCTCGCCAGCAACTACAACTTCGTCCCTCGCCCACCGGTCATCGCCGTCCGGGGCGGCGCAGCGCGCGTCATCGTGCGCGGGGAGACGATCGACGATCTGCTGGCGCGCGATGCCGGCGTCAGCACCGAGGAGCTCGCATGACCGAATACCGTCGCTTGCGGGTCGCGCTGCTGGGTGCCGGAGCCGTCGGCTCACAGGTCGCCGATCTGCTGCGCAAGCACGCGGATGAATTGGCCGACCGTGCGGGTGCGGCTCTGGATCTCGTCGGGATCGCCGTGCGTGATCCCGATGCACCGCGCGAGGTCGACCTTCCGCGCGAGCTGTTCACGACCGACGCCGAGCAGCTCATCATCGGCGCCGACATCGTGATCGAGCTGATGGGTGGCATCGAGCCGGCGCGTACCTACATCCTGCAGGCCCTGAACTCCGGCGCCGACGTCGTCACGGCAAACAAGGCACTGCTCGCCTCGCACGGCCCCGAGATCTTCGACGCCGCCGACCAGGTCGGCGCCTCGGTGTACTACGAAGCCGCGGCCGCCGGCGCAATCCCCATCATCCGCCCGCTGCGTGATTCGCTCGCCGGTGACCGCGTGCAGCGCATCATGGGCATCGTCAACGGCACGACCAACTACATCCTCGACCGGATGGACCGTGAAGGAAGCGAATTCGCAGATGTCCTTGCCGACGCGCAGGCCCTCGGGTACGCGGAGTCGGATCCGACGGCGGACATCGAAGGTTATGACGCGGCACAGAAGGCGGCCATCCTCGCGTCGCTCGCCTTCCACACGGCCGTCCCGCTGACGGCCGTGCACCGCGAGGGAATCACCCATGTCGACAAGTGGGTGATGGATGCCGCGCGTCACGCCGGCTATGTCGTCAAACTCCTCGCTGTCTGTGAGCGGATCGTGGGCGGCACCCCCGGTGAGCACGGTGGTGACGCGATCTCCGTGCGGGTCTACCCCGCACTGGTTCCGCGCGAGCACCCGCTGGCGAGCGTCCGCGGTGCCAACAACGCGGTTTTCGTGCAGGCCGAAGCCGCCGGCAACCTGATGTTCTACGGTGCCGGTGCTGGTGGGGTACAGACCGCGTCCGCGGTTCTCGGTGATGTCGTCTCGGCGGCGCGCCGCCACATCGCAGGCGGTGTGGGGGTCGGTGAATCCACTCGCGCCAATCTGCCGGTTCTGCCGATCGGGCGAGTCACGACCCGCTACCAGATCACGCTCGAAGTCTCGGATGAGCCGGGGGTTCTGGCGACGGTCGCCGGCATTCTCAGCGATGGCCGCGTCTCGATCGCGACAGTCGAGCAGACCGTGCTCACGCACGGCAACGGCGATCCGGGAGTGGCCCGCATCGTCATCGGAACCCACCGAGCGCTCGAACAGGATCTCAGCGAGACCGTGGATCGCCTTGCCGCCAGCGGTGTCGTGGGGCGGGTCGTATCGGTTCTGAGAGTAGAAGGAGACTGACATGGCACATGTATGGCAGGGAGTCATGCGCGAGTACGCCGACCGGCTGGGCGTCACGGACGCGTCGACGGTCGTCACGCTGGGAGAGGGCGGAACGCCGTTGATTCCGGCGGCATCCCTCTCGCAGATGACCGGCGCGGACGTCTACATCAAGTTCGAGGGCATGAACCCGACCGGCTCGTTCAAAGACCGGGGCATGACGCTCGCGCTCTCGCGCGCCGTCGAGCACGGCGCGAAGGCGGTCATCTGCGCCTCGACCGGCAACACGTCCGCCTCGGCCGCCGCCTATGCGGCGCATGCCGGGATCACGGCGGCCGTCCTCGTGCCCGAGGGCAAGATCGCGATGGGCAAGCTCAGTCAGGCGGTCATCCACAATGGGCGCCTCATCCAAGTGCGCGGCAATTTCGACGACTGCCTCGAGATCGCCCGAGAGCTTGCCGACCACTATCCGGTCCACCTCGTGAACTCCGTGAACCCGGACCGCATCGAGGGCCAGAAGACGGCGGCGTACGAGGTGGTGACGCAGCTCGGAAACGGCCCCGACTTCCACTTCATCCCCGTCGGCAACGCCGGAAACTACACCGCCTACTCACGCGGCTACCGCGAGGAGGTCGCGCGGGGAGTGGCCACCACGGTGCCGCGGATGTTCGGCTTCCAGGCGGAGGGCTCGGCCCCGCTCGTGCGGGGCGAGATCGTGCGCAACCCCGAGACGATCGCTTCAGCGATCCGCATCGGCAACCCCGCTTCGTGGGAGCTGGCGCTCGAAGCCCGCGATGCGACCGACGGATGGTTCGGCGCGATCGATGACGCCCGCATCCTCGCGGCACAGAAGCTGCTGGCCGGCACGGTCGGCGTCTTCGTCGAGCCGGCGTCCGCGATCAGTGTCGCGGGCCTGCTCGACCGGGCCGAGGCGGGGGTCATTCCCGCCGGCGCGAAGGTCGTGCTGACCGTCACGGGACACGGACTGAAGGACCCGCAGTGGGCCCTGCGCAACGCGGACGGGACCGATGTCGCCCCGACCATCGTCGACGCCTCGACCAGCGAGGTCGCCGCCGTGCTCGAGCTCACCACTCAGGCATGACCACGAGGGAGTCGGGCGCCGTCCCGGCATCTGTCGACGCACGCGCCGTCGTGGTGCGGGTTCCGGCGACGAGCGCCAATCTGGGCCCCGGCTTCGACACCCTGGGGCTGGCGCTCAGTGCCTACGACGAGCTGACGGTCACGCAGCTCCCGGCGCCCGGTCTGGAGATCCTCGTCACCGGTGAGGGAGCGGCGGAGGTTCCGGTCGACGCGTCGCACCTCGTCGTGCGTGCGATCGCCTCCGCGTACCGGTCGATCGGTCGGGAGCTCCCCGGCCTCCGCCTGGAAGCACTCAACACGATCCCGCACGGGCGAGGGCTGGGCTCATCCGGCGCGGCTGTCGTCGCCGGTCTGCTGGCGGCCAAGGGTCTGCTCGCGGGAGAGGTCGACTTCGACGATGCGACTCTGCTCCGCCTGGCGACCGAACTGGAGGGGCACCCCGACAACGTCGCCCCGGCCCTGTTCGGCGGGCTGACCATCGCGTGGATGGACGCGTCCGGCCCGCAGCACAAGAAGCTTCTCGTGCACCGTGGCGTGTCTCCTGTCGTGTTCATCCCGGAGTTCACGATGTCGACGTCGGTCGCGCGTGGACTCGCGCCGTTGAACGTGCCGCGAGAGGATGCCGTGTTCAATGTCTCGCGGTCTGCCCTGCTCATCGCGGCGCTCACTCAGAGCCCGGAGCTGCTGATGGCGGCGACGGAGGACAAGCTTCACCAGTCCTACCGTGCCCATGCGATGCCGGCAACCGATCTGCTCGTCCGCGCGCTGCGGGCCGAGGGCTTTGCGGCCGTCGTCTCGGGGGCGGGACCGAGCGTGCTCGTCCTCGCCGACGGTCCCGGTAGGCGCCTCGCGGCGGCCGAGGTCGCGGCATCCGCCACGGACCACCCCTGGGAGGCCCGCATGCTGGCCGTCGACGTCAGGGGTGGTACAGTGAGGGACTATCCGGAGGGTTCCACGTCTCGCACGTGAATCTGGCCTCCGTCGCATTCTGCGAACCCCTGCATCATCCCCGCTGCACCGCCATCCGAGATCCGCTCCGGGTCTCACGATGTCCGCACGGGATTGCGCGCCCGTCGTGGACGGCGCTCGATGCGGTTGCCCCATCCACTTGCCAATGAAGGAGAACTCGTGGAGTCCCTCTCCGAGACCCAGACCGAAGAAGACCAGATCGTGCACGAAGATGCCTCGATCGCGAATGCCGTGAGCTCCGCCGCCGATGACGCTCCCGGTGAGGAAGCTCCCGTGGCGGAGTCGCCCGCGGAGCAGGCTCCCGCCGAGCAGGCTCCCGCCGAGGAGGTTCCTGTCGAGGAGGATCCCGTGGCGGAGGTGCCCGTGGAGGAAGTCCCCGTGGAGCAGGTTCCCGTCGCGGAGGGCCCCGTCGCGGAGCTGCCGGAGGAGGTTCCCGTGGAGGAAGTCCCCGTGGCGGAGAGCCCCGTCGCGGAGGGCCCCGTCGCGGAGCTGCCGGAGGCGGACCTTCTCGTTGAGGAGGCCGCCCCGGTCGTCAAGGCGCCGCGCAAGCGCGCCCCGCGCCGCGCCAAGAGCACCGACCTGCTTGCCGCCGAGGCCGTACCCGCTCCCGTGGATGCGCCGGCATCCGAAGAGGTCGCGACCGCGGCACCGGCCGGCGAGTCGCCCGTCGCTGACGGTGAAGAGGCTGCGAGCTCGGCTGAGGGCGAGGCCGTCGTGGAGGACGAGACCTCGTCTGAGGGGCAGGCCGTCGTGGAGGACGAGACCTCGTCCGACGGGCAAGCTTCCGCCGACGGCGAGCCGAGTGGCCGATCCCGCAGCCGTTCGCGCAGCCGCAGCCGAAACCGAAACGGCCAGAACGGCAACGCGCAGAACGGCAACGCGCAGAACGGCAACGCGCAGAACCAGCCGGCCGACCCCGCGGAAGACGCGGCCGATGACGACGACCAGCCGCAGAGCGGCGCTCGCGGTCGCCAGCGCACTACCAAGCGCCGCGGCCAGGGCGGCCAGGGCGACGAGTTCGACACCGAGATCGGCGCGGATGACGTGCTCATCCCGATCGCGGGCATCCTGGATGTACTCGACAACTACGCCTTCGTCCGGACCACCGGTTATCTGCCCGGCACGAGCGACGTCTACGTCTCGCTCGGCCAGGTCAAGAAGTACAACCTCCGCAAGGGCGACGCCGTCGTCGGTGCGATCAAGCAGCCGCGCGAGGGTGAGCAGTCCAGCCGCCAGAAGTACAACGCGCTGGTCAAGGTCGATTCCGTCAACGGACTTTCGGTCGAGGATGCGGCTGTGCGCGTCGAATTCGGTCAGCTCACGCCACTGTATCCGCAGGAGCGTCTGCGCTTGGAGACCGCCCCCGAGAAGCTCACACAGCGGATCATCGACCTGGTCGCGCCCATCGGCAAGGGTCAGCGCGGACTCATCGTCGCGCCACCCAAGGCGGGCAAGACGATCGTGCTGCAGCAGATCGCCAACGCGATCGCGACGAACAATCCCGAGGTCCACCTGATGGTCGTGCTCGTCGACGAGCGACCCGAGGAGGTCACCGACATGCAGCGCACCGTCAAGGGCGAGGTCATCGCCTCGACCTTCG
>WOYI010217994.1_pt1 | contig 20536 bp, 25 predicted proteins | sample 6423411 | NCBI WGS metagenome assembly WOYI01 (sample SAMN13441803, study PRJNA592873) | oil field metagenome | biome: oil field; feature: oil-well bore; material: oil-contaminated soil; isolation source: oil-contaminated soil from oil-well borehole | place: Germany: Wietze | collected 2016-10-18 ... | reverse complement strand
GACGGCATTCCTCCCCCGGTTTAAACCGGGGGTCTCCTGCCTGATTATTATGAACCTACAGACACAGAAACGACTCCTCGGCGTCGCAGCGCTCGCCGCCGTGGCAGTAATCTGGCAGATCATCGCCGAATACGTGATAGGGCGATCCTTCATCCTCCCGAGCGTCACCGACGTCGCCGGCGCATTCTTAATTCTCCTCGGCTCCGGCACCCTTCTTGCCGACACCATGGTGAGCCTCGAACACTTCGGGATCGGGCTTATTGCAGCGTTCCTTCTCGGTGTTCCCATCGGGATCCTCATGGGATGGTTCCGGGTCGGCGACTTCCTGCTTGACCCGATCATCGAGATCCTCCGCCCCATCCCGCCGCTCGCCTGGATCCCGTTCGCCATCATCTGGTTCGGGCTCACCACCCAGGCGGCAGGCTTCGTCATCTTTGCCGGGGCGTTCTTCCCGATCCTGACCGCGACCTACTCCGGGTTCCGCGACGTCCCGAAGGTCTTTGTGGAAGCAGGCAAGGTGCTCGGGTGCGACTCCTCCCTTGAGCTGATCCGTTACGTCGCCCTTCCCGCCGCTGTCCCGGTGATCGCCTCCGGCATCAGAATTGCCATGGGCGTCGGATGGATGTGCCTCGTCGCCGCCGAGATGTTCGGCGTCTCCAGTTACGGCCTCGGGTACCAGCTCTGGCATAACTACTACCTCCACCAGATGCCCAACGTCGTCGTATACATGCTGATCCTTGGCCTTACGGGGCTCGTCATCGACCGCCTCTTCAGGAACTACGTTGATAAGCAGCTCCTGCGGTGGCGGGCCGGGGAGGTGGCCTGAGATGAGCGGGGTGAGAATCGCGAATGTCGGCAAGGCCTTCCCCAAGGAGGACGGCACTGTCACGCAGGCGCTCGAGGGCGTCAACCTCGATATCGGGGACAAGGAGTTCATCTGCCTGGTCGGGCCGTCGGGGTGCGGGAAGACGACGCTTCTGCGGATCATCGCCGGGCTTGAGACCGCGACCACCGGAAGCGTGACCGTCGACGGCCGCGCGGTCACCGGCCCGGACCCGAAGCGGGGGATGGTCTTTCAGGAGTACTCCCTCTTCCCCTGGCGGAGGGTGATCGACAACGTCGCCTTCGGCCTCGAGATGAAAGGCGTCAGCAAGGAGGAGCGCCGGAAGACCGCGGACCGCTACCTGGATATGGTCGGCCTCTCCCCGTTCCGGGACGCCTACCCCTTCGAGCTCTCCGGCGGGATGCGGCAGCGGGTGGCGATCGCAAGAGCGCTCGCAAACGACCCCGACGTCCTCCTCATGGACGAGCCGTTCGGGGCGCTCGACGCCCAGACCCGAAACCGGATGCAGAAAGAGCTCCTCTTCCTCTGGGAGCAGACAAAGAAGACGATAGTCTTTGTCACCCACAGCGTCGACGAGGCGGTCTACCTATCCGACCGGATCATCGTCCTCGCACCAAGGCCAGGGACGGTCCAGGAGATCATCGCCATCCCCTGGTCCCGACCGCGGGACCGGACCAGCGCCGAGTTCGCAGAAGTCCGCCGAAAGGTGCTCCGGATGATCGACGAGAGCGAAAGCGCCCAGTAAGATTTATTAGAGCAAATCTCCTTTTTATAAAGGACTCATCAGATCGGCAGGAGTTTTTAACCATGGTACGAAAACCAGCGAAGATGTACAGGAATCTCGCAAAGAAAGCATATACGCGCAGAGAATACATGGGTGGTGTGCCGGGCAGCAAGATCGTGCAGTTTGATATGGGCAACCTCAGCCAGGACTTCCCGCTCGAGCTCTCCATCGTTGCCGAGGAGGCCTGCCAGATACGCCACACGGCCCTTGAAGCCGCCCGTATCGGTATCAACCGGCAGCTCCAGAAAGAAGTAGGGAGGGCAAACTACCACTTAAAGATCCGGACCTACCCGCACCACGTTCTCCGTGAGAACAAGCAGGCAACCGGTGCAGGAGCCGACCGTGTCTCGGAAGGCATGCGTCTTGCCTTTGGCAAGGCGGTCGGCACCGCGGCACGGGTTGAACGGGGTCAGAAGGTCTTCTCCGTCTGGACAAGCCCGCAGTACCTCGAGAAGGCAAAGACTTCCCTCCGGCGCGGCATCTACAAGATCCCGACCCCCGCGAGGATTATCGAAGAACTGGTACCGGTAGCGTAAACTCGCACCCCGTCCCATCCTTTTTTCGAGGAATGACCTGCAAACGGCAGATCCGATACCCGTGGGAATATAGATTTTTATAGTCTCTTCCCACCAGTATAAATGATGGTTAACCCGGCAGATACGACACTTTCGGGCGCGCTGGCAGACGCCACAGAGAGGGCTCTTGCAGAGGCCGAGATCCGGCTCCCTCCCGACGTGCTCGCGGTGCTCCGGAGGGCGGCGGCGACCGAGAGGGACGAGATCGCACGGCGGGAACTCACCAACATTCTGGAGAATATCGCACTCGCGGGGGAGCGGCAGGTGCCGATCTGCCAGGATACCGGCGTGCCGGTGATCTACCTTACCCTGCCTCCCGATATCGGGCTCTCGCCCGACCTCTTTAGCGGGGTGCGGGAAGGGGTGCGCCGGGCGACGGCCACGATCCCGCTCCGCCCGAACGTCGTCGACCCGCTCACCCGGGAGAACACCAACGACAACACCGGTGCCGGGATGCCCGCAGTCCACGTGACGCCAGGGGACCGGCTCACGGTAACGGTCCTCCCGAAAGGCGCAGGCTCCGAGAACGTCTCCAGGATCGGGATGCTCCTCCCCTCACAGGCGGCACAGATCCCCAGGTTCGTCGCCGAGACGATGCTCCTTGCGGGGGGCAAACCCTGCCCGCCCGTGATCCTCGGTGTCGGGATCGGCGGAACGTTCGATATGGCGGCTGCGCTTGCCAAGGAAGCCCTGCTCCTCCCGGTCGATACCATGGACCCCTACGAGCAGGAGATCTGCGACGCGGTCAACGCCCTCGGGATCGGGCCGATGGGCCTGGGCGGCGATACGACGGCGCTCAGCGTGAAGGTGAAGCGGGCGGACTGCCACACCGCATCCCTCCCGGTGGCGGTGAACGTGCAGTGCTGGGCCTGCCGCAGGGCGACCGTGGAGGTGAAGCGTTGAACCTGACGACACCGCTCGGCGACGAGGTCCTCTCGCTCCGTGCGGGCGACCAACTAACCCTCTCCGGGACGATCTACACCGCCCGGGACGAGGCCCACCTGCGGATGATGGCGGAGGGCATCCCCTTCGACCCGGAGGGCGCCGTGGTCTACCACTGCGGCCCGGTGGTGCAGAACGGCCGGCTCGTCGTTGCCGGCCCCACCACGTCCGCCCGGATGAACGCGCTCACGGGATTCCTCATCGACGCGGGTGTCCGCGCCCTCATCGGCAAAGGGGGGATGGGGGCCGAGGTGGTCGAGCAACTCCGGGGGCGCGCCGTCTACCTCGCGCTCACGGGTGGGTGCGCCGCACTCGCCGCCGACCGGATGACCCTCAAAGGCGTCTATTTTGAGGACCTCGGCATGGCCGAGGCGGTCTGGGTCATAAAGGCCGATCGCCTGCCGCTGACGGTCGGGATCGACGCCCACGGCGGCGATCTCTTCCGCGCAGTACGCGAGAAAGCGAAAACACAATTTCACCAGCGATTCAACATCAAGCAGGATACCGTTCATGAAACTTGTCATCGATGAAAGCCGCTGCAAAGGGTGCAACCTCTGCGTTCTGGTCTGTCCATACGGGATCTTTGGGGAAGGGACGGAACTCAACAGCCGGGGGATCGTCTCGCCGGTTCTCGACCGCCCCGAACGGTGTACGAACTGCAGGCTGCAGGCCCTCTACGGGCGGATGCTCTGCGGGGTCTGCCAGATGATCTGCCCCGACCAGGCGATAGCCTGGATCGACGAGAAACCGTTTGAGCCTCATCGGGTGGAGGTGGAGTTTTGAGCAGAGTTGAGTTCATGCAGGGGAATGTCGCCTGTGCGGAGGGCGCGCTCGCCGCCGGGTGCCGGTTCTTCGGCGGCTACCCGATCACGCCGTCGACCGAGATCGCCGAGACGATGGCCCGGAGGCTCCCGAAGGCCGGCGGGGTCTTCATCTCCATGGAGGACGAACTTGCAAGCATCGCCGCGGTGATCGGCGCCGCCTGGACCGGAGTCCGGGCCATGACCGCGACAAGCGGCCCCGGGTTCTCGCTGATGATGGAGAACATCGGCTACGCGGCCATGACCGAGACGCCGTGCGTCATCGTCAACATCCAGCGGGGCGGCCCGAGCACCGGCCAGCCGACGCGGGCGGCGCAGGGGGATATGCTCCAGTGCCGGTTCGGGTCGCACGGCGACTACAGCATCATCGCAATCACCCCAAACTCCGTCCAGGAGATGTTCGACCTGACGGTGAAGGCGTTCGACCTCGCGGACCGGTTCAGGGTCCCCACCTTCCTGATGGCCGACGAGATCGTCGGTCACATGCGGGAGCGGGCGACCATCCCCGACGCGGTCGAGGTCACGCGCCCCGGCCCGCTCGCGGGAGGCTCGCTCCCGTTCGAGGCCGGCGACGACGGCGTTCCCGGGTTTGCACCCTTCGGCTCGGGGAGGTCCGTCCACGTGACCGGCCTCACCCACGACGAACGGGGCTACCCGGACACGACCGACCCGGAGGCGCATGATAAACTCGTGCGTCGCCTGGTCGCCAAGGTCGAGTCGGCACGCCGCGAGATCGCCGACTACGAGATCACCAACCCCGACGCCGAGACGGTCTTCGTCACCTACGGCCCGCCGTCCCGGACGGTCGAGCAGGTGATGCGCGATCGGCCCGACGAATCGATCGGCCACCTCCGCCTTCGGGTAGTCTGGCCGTTCCCGGAGTTCGCCCTGCAGGAATTCCCAAACGCCAAAGTCTTCCTGATGCCTGAACTGAACATGGGCCAGATGGTGCGGGAGGTCCAGCGCCACGTGGACCAGCCGGTCATCTCAATCCCGAAGATCGGGGGAGAACTCCACACCCCCGCCGAACTTGTGCGGGCCCTGGAGGCGCACCGATGATCGCGCCCGACTGGTTCCGGGAAGACCGTCTGCCCCACATCTACTGCACCGGGTGCGGCAACGGGACGGTCATCAACTGCACCCTTGCAGCGGTGGAGGAGATGGGCTGGAAACGGAACGAGACGGCCTTCGTCTCCGGTATCGGGTGCTCATCCCGTGCTCCCGGCTACATCCTCACCGACTCGCTCCATACCACCCACGGGCGGGCGCTCGCGTTCGCCACCGGGGTGAAGATGGCAAAACCGGACTTAAACGTCGTCGTCTTCACGGGAGACGGGGACCTTGCCGCCATCGGCGGGAATCACTTCATCCACGCCTGCCGCAGGAACGTAGATATGACCGTGGTCTGCATGAACAACCAGATCTACGGCATGACCGGCGGGCAGGGAAGCCCGACAACGCCGCTCGGGGCCTTTTCGACGACGACACCTTACGGGGCAAGCGAACCGGCCTTCGACCTCGCCGAACTCGCCGTGGCGGCGGGCGCAAACTACGTTGCCCGCTGGACGTCCTATCACGTCAAGGAACTCACGAAGGCCGTCGTCACCGGGATGCAGACGCCGGGGCTCGCCTTCATCGAAGTGAGGACCCAGTGCCCGACGAACTACGGCCGCCACAACAAACTCCGGCGCGTCTCGGATATGATCGAGCACCTCCGGAGCCACGCGATGCTTGTCGCGAAGCGCGACCGGCTGGTCGAGGAAGGAAAGCCGATCCCGGACGGCACCTTCACCGTCGGGGAACTGGTCCGAAGGAGCCGGCCGGCAATGGGAGTGAGACGATGAGGCACGAAGTCAGGTTCTCGGGATACGGCGGGCAGGGGATCATCCTCTCCGCGGTCATCCTCGGGCGGGCGGCGGCGCTCTACGACGACAAGTACGCCGTCCAGACGCAGGTCTACGGCCCGGAGGCCCGGGGCGGGGCCTCGATGGGGCAGGTGGTGATCGACGATGCGCAGATCCTCTACCCGGAGGTGACCGACCCCGACACCTACGTCATCATGTCCCAGCAGGGGTTTGAGAAGTACGGTGTTTCGGCCCGGGAGGACGCGGTCATGCTCCTCGACGCCGACCTGGTCCGGTCACGCCCGATCTGCCGCTACTGCGAGGTTCCGGCGACGGCGGAGGCAAAAGGCCCCCTCGGCCGGGAGATCGTGGCGAATATCGTGATGATCGGCGCCCTCGCGACCGCAACCGGGGTCGTGAGCAGGGAGGCGATCGAGCGTGCGGTGCTCGACAGCGTCCCCAAAGGCACCGAGAACTTAAACATCAAGGCGTTAAAGCGGGGATTCGAACTCGGAGAACGAGCGTGTAACCTATGAAGCTACTGGAATACGAGGCAAAACGGATATTTTCGGGCTACGGCATTCCGGTCCCGAAAGGGGTTCTTATACGGGCACCGGAAGAGATTACGGCACATCTGCCGGAGATCGGCGACAGTGTTGTCCTGAAGGCGCAGGTGGACGTCGGCGGACGCGGAAAGGCCGGCGGCGTCCTGATGGCCGACGATGCGACGGCGGAAGAGACCGCCCGGGAACTCTTCTCCCGGGAGATCAAGGGCGTCCCGGTCAGGGAGATCCTCGTCGAGGAGCGCCTGGCGATCGAGCACGAGTACTACGTCAGCATCGCCATCGACCGGTCGAGCAGACAGCCGGTGGTCCTCTTTGCCGACGCCGGCGGCGTGGAGATCGAGAATGCGGCGAGAGCGGACGAATCCGCCGTGAGGAGAGTCGTCGTATCCCCACTCCTCCGGGATATTCCGCCGTTTCTCATGCGGGAACTCCTCGGCGGAGCGCCGAAGGAGCTCGCCCCCGTCATCAACAGCCTCTACCATGTATTCCAGGAGAAAGACGCCATGCTCGCGGAGGTAAACCCGCTCGTGACGACGCCGCAGGGGGTCTATGCGGCGGACGCGAAGCTGATCGTCGACGACAATGCCCTCGCCCGCCAGGGGATAGCGGTCAACCGCGACCTCTCGGAGCGCGAGCGCGAGGCCGAGAAGCACGGCTTCTCCTACGTGGAACTTGACGGAACCATCGGCGTCATCGGCAACGGCGCCGGGCTCACGATGTCGACGCTCGACCTCATCGAGTACTATCAGGGCAGGGCGGCAAACTTCCTCGACGTAGGGGGCGGCGCCGACCAGGAGCGTGTCATGCACGCCGTCCGGCTCGTCGCGAGCATGCCCGGGGTGAATGTGATCGTGGTCAACCTCCTCGGGGGTATCACCCGGTGCGACGAGGTGGCAAAGGGGATCATCGCCGCGGCCGTCGCACCGACGGTCATCGTCCGGATGGCCGGGACCAACGAGGAGGAAGGAAGGCGGCTGCTCGCCGGATGCGGCTACCGGATGCTCGATAGCATGGACCTGGCCGTCCGGGCGGCGATGGAGGTCGCACCATGATCTACGGTGATCGAAACCTTTCGGTGATCGTGCAGAACATCACCGGCAGACAGGGCATGTTCCACACGGAACTGATGAACGCCTACGCACGCGAGGTCGGTGGACGGGGCGTCGTCGCGGGGGTTGCGCCCGGCAAGGGGGGCCGGGAGGTCCACGGCGTACCGGTCTACAACACGGTGCGGGAGGCGCTCCGGGAACACGACGCGACCGCAAGCGTCGTCTTCGTCCCGGCCGCCGCCGCAGGCGACTCGGTCATGGAGGCGGCGCACGCAGGGATCGAGCTTGCGGTCGTCATCACCGAGCATATCCCGGTCCACGACGCGATGAAGGCGATCGCCTACGCAAAACTCCACGACTGCACGGTCATCGGCCCGAACTGCCCGGGGCTCCTCTCGCCGGGAGAGTGCAAACTCGGGATCATGCCGGCCCATCTCACCACCCGGGGAGAGGTCGGCGTCGTCTCCCGGAGCGGCACCCTCACCTACGAGGTGGTCGACGAGCTCACCCGGGCCGGCATCGGCCAGAGCACGGTGGTCGGGATCGGCGGCGACCCGGTCATCGGCCAGACGTTCGTGGATGCGCTCGCCCGGTTCGAGGAGGACCCCCATACGAAAGCCGTCGTCGTCATCGGCGAAGTGGGCGGTAACCTCGAAGAGGAAGGGGTCCGGTCGACCAGCCTCCCGGTCGTCACCTACATCGCCGGCGTGAGCGCCCCGCCCGAAAAGCGGATGGGCCACGCAGGGGCGATCATCGAAGGCGGCGAGGGTGACGCACGGTCCAAGGTTCGACGGCTCTCCGCCCTCAACATCCCGGTTGCATCCCGGCCCTCAGAGATACCGGGACTGATCCGGGAGGTGCTATGAACGGCGACCTGATGCTTGTAACCGCCTGCGAGGTGGCGGCGAAGATCGGCGCACTGGCAGTCATCTCGTTCGTCGATCCGGTTCCACTCCCTCCGGGGACGCCCGAGGTCCCGATAATCAGGGTGCAGGAACTCCAGCTCGATGTCTTAAAAGACCTCACCATGCACGATATCCTGGAGGTGAGCGAGCGGCATATGCTCGACGCCGCAGTCCACCTCTATCTCCGGCGAAACCTCCAGAGCGGTCTCGTCGTCGGTGTCTTTCCCTACGCCGTCGTCATCTACGACATCGAAGAGGGGAAGAACTTCATCAACCTAAAAGACTTCTCCGATGTCGTCCCCCGTGAGGTGCTCCATGCAGCCCTCACGCTGGCCCTCGAGATCGCGGTCGAAGGGAGGGAAGGGAGGGCCATCGGCACCGCGTTTATCATAGGAGATCCGGAAGAGATCTTCAAGCACTCCCACCAGGCGATCCTCAACCCCTACCAGGGGCAGCCCGCCGCCCTCCGGGACATCAAGAACAGGGATAACTGGGAGAGCGTCAAAGAGTTCGCCCAGCTCGACGGCGTCTTCGTCATCGACAAGAGCGGCGAGGTACGGTCGGCGGGGCGCTACCTGGACGTCACCGGTCGGGGCATCTCTCTCCCCGGGGGCCTTGGAGGGAGACACCGCGCAACCGCGTCTATTACGCACGAGATCCCGGTCATCGGCATCACGGTCTCCGAGAGCGGGGGCATGGTGCGCATCTTCAGGGACGGGAACTGCAAAATCAGCATTCGTTCCGACATCCGTCTTCGTAGTGACGGTTAGAAACGGTTATATGAGTTGCAATCATTTCTCTTATCACACTTTAGAACTACGGTGGATTTGATGACCAGGAACATCAGCGTAGAAGGGCTTGACCAGATCCCGATCGAGAAGCAGCGGATTGAACTGGTGGAGCGCAAGTGCCTCGGGCACCCCGACAGCCTCGCAGACGGTATCGCAGAATCGATCAGCCGGGCACTCAGCAGATCATACCTCGAAGAGTGCGGCAGCGTCCTGCACCACAACACCGACCAGGGCGAGGTCGTTGCAGGGGAGTCGCTCCCGAAGTTCGGGGGCGGCCGGATCACAAAGCCGATCTACTTCCTCATATCGGGCCGGGCAACCAGGACCTTCAACGGCGCAAACATCCCGACAGACGCAATCGCCGTCGAGGCGGCACGAGACTATATCAGAAAGATCCTTCCCGCCATCAACATGGACCGCGACGTCATCGTCGACTGCCGTATGGGAAAGGGGTCGACCGACCTGCAGGACGTCTTCCGGTCCTGCGAGGGGAAGGTCCCCCGGGCGAACGACACCTCCTTCGGTGTCGGACACGCGCCGTTCAGTGAGGCGGAGAGCATTGTTCGGGGTGTTGCTGCGTTCGTCGACACCAAACTTCGCCCGAAATATCCCGTCATCGGCCAGGACTGCAAGATCATGTGCCTGCGTGACGGCGATGCCATCACCCTCACCATAGCGATGGCGTTCGTGGACCGCTACTGCTCGAGCATCGCCGAATATATCGAGCAGAAGAACGTCCTGACAGAACAGATTGCTCTGGTCGCAAAGCAGTTCACCACGAGAGCGGTCAATGTCGCCATCAACACCGCAGACGACCTCGAGGGCGGCAGCGTCTTCCTGACGGTCTCGGGAACCTCAGCAGAGATGGGCGACGACGGGTCCGTCGGCCGCGGCAACCGTGCGAACGGGCTGATCACCCCCAACCGCCCCATGAGCATGGAGGCGACGAGCGGCAAGAACCCGATCAACCACATCGGCAAGATCTACAACCTCCTCGCGACGCAGATAGCACAGGACTGTGTCGCGGAGGTCGACGGCATCGAGGAGATATACGTCCGTATGCTCTCCCAGATCGGCTACCCGATCGACCAGCCGCACGTGGCAAGCGCCCAGGTCCTCACGAAACCAGGTGTTAGCATCAACTCTGTTAAGCCCGATATCGAGGGGATCATCGACGGGTGGCTGGCAAAGACCACCACCATCACCGAGAAGGTCATCAGGGGAGAACTCTCTACCTTCTGACCTCCTCCACCGGAGTTGTTGTAACCCATGAGTAAACCAGTATCCCGGCAGCCCGGGCCCGGACCGGGGTTCGTTCGGCTCGCCATCCCGAACAAAGGCAGAATCGCCGGGCCGATCAATGAGTTGATCGAGAAGAGCGGCCTCCATCTGGTCGACGGGGGTGAGCGGAGGCTCATCACCAGGACTCGCGACCCGAACGTAGAGATCCTCTTCGCCCGCCCGATCGATATACCGGAGTACGTGGCGAGCGGTGTTGCCGACCTCGGCATTACCGGGAGGGATATGGTCATGGAGCGGGGCTCGGTGGTCGAGCAGGTGCTCGACCTGCAGACCGGCAGGGCCACGCTCGTTGTCGCCGTGCCGGAGGAGACAGGCATCGAGACCATCGCCGATCTCGCGGGGGCAAAGATCGCCACCGAGTTCCCTGCAATCACCCGCGCGTTCTTTGCCGGGCACGGGATCGCCGTGACGGTGGTGACCGTCGGGGGGGCATGCGAGGCGACGCCGCACCTCGGGATCGCCGACGCTATCGTCGACCTCTCCTCCTCGGGGACGACGCTGCGGACGAACCATCTCCGCGTCATCGACGAGGTCCTCACCTCCACGACGATCCTGGTGGCGAACCCCGCCTCTCTCACGGAGAAAAAGGAGAAGGTCGACGAGATCATCCTTGCTCTCGAGAGCGTCATACGGGCGAAAGGGCAGTGTTACCTGATGATGAACGTCCACAGGAGCGCTCTATCCGATGTCAGGCAGGTGCTGCCCGGCCTCTCCGGCCCGACGGTGATGGACGTGGCATCCGACGAGAACCTGGTCGCCGTTCACGCTGTCGTGAAAGAGGAGCGGGTCTATCAGTTGATCAACCAGTTGAAGCGGGCCGGCGCAAAAGACATATTAGTCATGCCTATCGAACGGATCATACGCTGAGAGCATGGAGATCTATCCTGCAGTTGATGTCCTGGACGGGCGATGCGTGCAGCTCGTGCAGGGGCGACCGGAGGCCGCAACAGTCTACGGTGACCCGGCCGCCTGGGCGCGCCGGTGGCTCGATGAAGGAGCGGACGGGCTCCACATCGTCAACCTCGACGGGGCGTTTGGCCGGGCGCAGAAGAACGCCGACCTGATCCGGGGCTTCACGCGCGAGACCAGCGCTTTTGTCGAACTCGGGGGCGGGATCAGGAGCGTGGAGGATGCTCGGGGATGGCTTGATACCGGCATCGACCGGGTGATCCTCTCGACCCAGGCCATCAGGGTCCCCGAGACAGTCCGCACGCTTGCCGACGAATTCGGGAGTGAACGTGTGATGGCGGGGATCGACGCCCGGGGAGGCGAGGTGATGATCGAGGGGTGGGAGCGCCCGGCAGGCAGTTACCTCTCCTGGGCGGAGCGGTTCGAAGACCTCGGCGCAGGATCGCTCCTCTACACGAACGTGGACGTGGAGGGGCTCCAGCAGGGGATCGCCATAACACCTGTGACGGACCTTCTCGCGAGAGCGAGGGTCCCGGTCGTCGTCTCGGGCGGAATATCGAGCGCCGAAGACGTCGCGGCGCTTCGGGAGGCGGGAGCGGCCGGGGCGGTGCTCGGATCGGCCCTCTACGCGGGGAAGGTGCGACTTTCAGAGGTCCTGGAGGCGGCGCATGCGGCAGAGTGAGATCCACCGCACCACGAAAGAGACCGATATCAGCCTCTCCCTCGACCTCGACGGCACCGGGGCCGGTATCATCGGAACCGGGATACCGTTCTTCGACCACATGCTGACATCGTTTGCCCGCCACGGCAGGATAAACCTCACTGTTCGGGCGACCGGCGACATCGCAGTGGACGTCCACCACACCATCGAGGATATCGGTATCGTCCTCGGGCTAGCCCTTGCCGAAGCGGTCGGCGATGGGAGAGGAATTACCCGGTTTGCCGACGCCGCCGTCCCGATGGACGAGGCGCTCGCCCGGGTGGCGCTCGATGTGGGCGGTCGGGGTTACCTCGTCTTCGAGAGTGCCTTCTCGCCGATGGGACCGGGCGGCATACCCGGCGACCTCATCGAGCACTTCTTCTACAGCCTCTGCACCAATGCCGGGATCACCGCCCACATCACGGCCGAGGGCAGGAACGACCACCATATCTGCGAGGCGGCGTTCAAGGCGTTTGCACGGGCACTCGTAGCGGCCGTGGCGATCGACCCCTCGATAGGCGACGTGCCGAGCACCAAAGGTACGCTCTGACCGGAAGAGAGCGGGAACCTTTTTTCTACCTGGCCGGGTTTACGGCCGCCATACCCCGACTTCTCCGGGAGGGGAGAGAACCGTCGCCCAAAAAACCGACACATCAGCCCGGAGAGCCTGCGTTATACGGCAGCTGCCCATTTTCACCACCCAGGGGGATAACCGGGCTGAGATCGAAGATGGGAGCGTCTGGCGCCCATCGCCGCCACAGACTCCCGGTCTGCGGCACGGGGATGCCTGCCGGATGCCGGAAATATCAGTTGTCCGGGCAGCCATCACTCGACAGTTACGGAGTATGGATCGCTGGAGCAAACGGTCACGGTACCGTCCACAAAGACATCCGTGGAACTATCCGGTCACCGCGAAGACCCCGGGAGGAGGATGCATCGGCATGTATGCTGCCGGAATAGATTAGAGAAGGGGGCCCGGAGGGCCCCCGGTAAAAATAAGGGAGGACAGTCGATTTACGCGGACTTAACCGCGAGATCGACGTCTTCTGCCTTGATCGTCTTGCGTCCCGCGTGCTGGGCAAGCCTGTTGGCTTCCTTGGTCAGCTCAGCGATATACGCCTCAGCCTTGGTAACCAGTGCGGCAGCAGCGTCGCTGCCGACTCTCTCAGCACCATTCTTCTTTGCGATACGTACAACCGCAGCAATAGGTAGATCTGCCATAATTTACTTCCACCTCTAAAAAGAAGTGTCTGAGTTAATATTTAAACGTTTCGGGATTATCTCGGAAATTTGCGTTTTTATTCCCTATCGCGGTTACATCCGGACACGGCACCCCGTTACCCGGCAGAGAATCGTGCCGATTGAAAAACGTCAGACATCTGGCTGTTTCAGCAATAGAGCCTTAATTCATGTTTTTTCGGACTCGGCCAGAGATTTCGCCAGCATTACTGCATTCGTGTAATTTGCTGAGGCGCGCGACGTATCCACGAAAATTTTATCGATATTTACCACCGGAGCACCGTGCCCGGCCCCCGCTCCGAGGAACGTGAGCGTACGGAAGATCAGGTTCCCCGAGATCCCGTCGGGAGCCACGACCATCCCGTAGCGCCTGGCTGCCTCCTCGATCAGGATCTCGGTGTGCTCGGCACCGGTCAGGCGGGCAACGAGTTCGGCATCCGCCATCGTCCGGTCGACGACCGGGTGCCGCCCGAGATCCCCGAGCCGTCCTCCCGAGAGGATCGCCACCCCCTCGGCGAGGCCGAAACTCCGGGCGATATCCCGGCCGTGTCCGACGAGCTGCACCTTCTCCTCGACGGTCCAGCCCTCGTCGACCCCAACCGGGGCAAGGAGAAAGAGATGTCCGTCGGCAGTCTCGAGAAGGGCGATCCGCTCCAGGTGGTCGAGACCTGCAGCTGTTTTGAGGGCCTTTAAGGTGGAAGACGCAGGCAGGGTGCCCCTGACGGCGGCATCTATCCTGCCGGCATAAAGAGCCTCGATAAGGGCGATTTCTGGCTCCTCGGCCTCAACGACGGCCACCCCATCACCAAACGAACCGGCAGTCCCCGGGTAGGAAAAAAGGATAAGGTCAACCTCACGGCCGATCGCCCGGACGGTCGAGAGGATCCCCGCATCAGGAGATGCCGCACCAAGCCCGACCGTTACCGGCATGCCCCGCCTTCAGTGAAGATCCGCATGATGCCGTTCTGGTCCAGGTCAAAGACCTGCGTCTCCCGGCCCAGGTGCCTGATAGTCAGTTTCCGGCTCCCGTTAACCTCACCGATGGAGGCAGCGGTGATGCCGACGTCTGCAAACCGGTGACAGACTTCCTCGACGTTCTCCTCCTTCACGGTCAGGATGAACCCCATGCCGGGATACATGCGCACCCATTGCTCGAAGGGGAGATCGATCGCGGCGAGGTCCGGCCGGGGTATCGCCTCAAGGTCGAGCACCGCACCCTTCCCGCTCACCTCAAGGAGCATACCGAGGGTCCCGATCACACCCGGGTTGCTGATATCCTTGCCGGCCGTCACCAGATGGTCCTTGCCGAGATCCTCCATCACCCGGATCTGCGCCCGAACCTCCTCTGCCGACTTCATCGTGACCGAGTCCCAGTTGAAGCAGCTTGACGGATGTACCCGGCCGTCGAGGTCTATCGCCGCAATCACCCGGTCACCCTCCTCTGCCGTATTCGAAAAGATCAGCTGGTTCATCCTGGCCGTCCCGAGGATCGCCACATCCACAACGCTGTAGGGTGTCTCCGGGTGCAGGTGCCCGCCCACGATCGGGACGCCGAACTGCGCGGATGCGGCGACCATGCCCCGGGTCACCTCGTCGCGGATCCGGTCGTTCGTGACGGAGAGGATATCGACCAGCGCAACAGGTCTCCCTCCCATGGCAGCGATGTCATGAACGTTCACGAGCACGGCACAGTACCCTGCCCAGAACGGATCCGCCTCCATCAGCTTGCTCCAGATACCGTCCGCCGCAAGCAGCAGCGCATCCTCTCCGTTATGCCGGATGACCGCAGCATCCTCACCGAACGAAGCGACAACATCGGGGCTCTCCATCCGGAGAGACCGGATCATATTCCCGATCGCCTTCTTCCGGGTAACGCCCTCGTATTCCCTGACGGCCTGTGCTACCGTATCGGTGGAGCAATCCTTCACCACAAGAACACCAACACTCCACGTTTCTTTATGGTATTCTGCCTCATCAGAGATAATGTATTTGATTCACCGGTATTATGCACTCTGTTCCGGACGCCGATCCCGGCAGGGGAGAGCAGTCCGGCACCGATCGGGAAGGGGGTCCGTGAGGCATCCGGCCCGGGTAAGCGGGGCTCCCCTGCCGGGTGCCGCGGGACCTCTGTGCGTCCGCGCCGGGGTGGTATTTTTGATACACCGCGTCGAATAGATCGATATGGACTGGGTGGAAAAGTACAGGCCTCAGCATCTCCAGGACGTTGTAGGGAACTCCGGCGCCGTCAGGCAGATGTACGAGTGGGCGCAGGACTGGTCGCGGCAGAAAAAGCCGTTGATCCTGTACGGGAAACCCGGTATCGGCAAGACCTCAAGCGCTCACGCCCTTGCAAACGACATGAACTGGGAGGTGGTGGAGCTGAACGCCTCCGACCAGCGGACCAAACTGGCCCTCGAACGAGTGGCGGGCGCAGGTTCCACCACGGCCAGTCTCACCGGTGCGAGCCGTAAACTCATCCTGCTCGATGAGGCCGACAACCTGCACGGGCAGGCGGACCGGGGGGGGGCGAAGGCGATCGTGGAGATCATCGCAGCGTCGCAGCAGCCGATCATCCTGATTGCAAACGACTACTACTCCCTCCCAGGAGACCTCAAAGCGGCCACGGAGCCGGTGCAGTTCCGGGCGCTCCAGGCCCGCTCGATAGTCCCCCGCCTCCGCCAGATCTGTGCCGCAGAGGGCGTGGCGTGCGATCCTTCCACCCTCGATGCAATCGCCGAACGCGCCGGCGGAGATATGCGGGCCGCGGTGAACATGCTCTACGCGGCGGCAATCGGGAAGGAGCACCTTCTCGCCGGTGACGTCCACACCTCTGCAAAGGACGAGCGGTCCACTATCTTCGAACTCGTTGGGGGGGTTTTTAAGGGTCGGCGGGATGCCGACCTGCTCCGCATGGCGGTGGAGGTCGAGGATACCCCGGATGCCATCGAACAGTGGCTTGAAGGGAGCCTTGACAATATGCCCGACCTCGCCTCCCGGGCAAAGGGCTACGCCTGCCTCTCAAGGGCCGACGAGTACGTCGGCCGGACCTACCGGCGGCAGTATTACACCCTCTGGCGGTACGCGAGCGCAGTCATGCTCATCGGCGTCGCCGACGCCGCCGGCGGGCACGGCATCCACAGCCGCATCATGCCGCCGTCGCGCTGGCAGAAGATGGGGGCGTCGAAGAAGCAGAAGGCGGTCAGGGCAGGGCTGACCCGGAAGCTCAGCGATATGACGCATATCCCCGAGGACGCCCTGCGTGAAGATTTCTTCACCGCGATCAGCATCCTCGTCGAGCAGGACCCCGCCGGATATGTCCGGGAGTTCGGGCTCGACGCCGACGAACTGAACCTCTTCATCCACGACAAGGCCCGGGCTGCAAAGGTGGTCAAAGACGTGGCAAAAGAGGAGAAGGCGAAGGAGAAGACGGCGAAGGAGAAGACGGCGAAGGAGAAGACGGCGAAGGAGAAGACGGCCCCCGCGAAAGAGAAGACATCAGGCAGAGGCAGGAAGCCCGAAGACGACGACCCTCCCGGTGATGCCGGGGAGATGCGGCAGGACCTCCCTCAGGGCCAGACGACACTCTTCTAAGAACGGCGGCGGTGGTAGCGGTGGAGAAGGACGGGGCCGCAGTCCACAACCTCGCCGCCGTCCTCGTAGATCTCACACCCCAGGTGATAGACTAAGAGGTCGCTGTCGACCCGGCCGGCAAGTGCCATCAGCGGCGGAACCATCTCCACACCGGGGCGCACGGCGTAGATCAGGTCCGCGCCCGCATACAGCCGGAGATCCGGCTCGAAGATATCGTCGGTCACCACGGTAAGCCCATCGTGCTGGATGCCGGGCCGGATATCGGTGCAGAGCATAAGACCCCCGGCGGCCGCGATCACCCGTGCGGCAACGGGATTGTTGCCGATGCCCACTTCCACGGCCTGCCGGTAACGACCGGCGATATACCCCCCCACACTCTGTTCAATATGTTTATACCGACACATTACCCAGAGATTAGGTAATGGGCATCAATATTCTTTGGGACCAGCAGGCACCGGAAGGTATCGAGCTCCCGGTCATCCGGATGATTGCGATGATCCTCGGGAGAGAGACCGGGCTCGTCGAATATCCGTTTCTCATCGACGGCTACGACCGGAACCGCAATCAGCACGATGCTCAAAATATTCTGGACCGCCTGCAGGATACCCTCACCCGCAGGTACGAGATCCCCGGGCCCCTGCTGCTCGTCACCTCAAAAGACCTCTACGTCAACGGATGCGACTTCGTCTTCGGCCTCGCGAGGCCGGCAAGCGGCGTCGCCGTCGTCTCGACTGCCCGCTTCGGGAACGGTTACTACGGCAGGACGCCGGACGACACCGACCTGATCGACCGGACCGCAAAAGAGGGAGCGCACGAACTCGGGCACCTCCTCGGGCTCGGCCACTGCGGCAACCCCGAATGCGTTATGTTCCGGCCGCGGACGCTGGACGAACTGGACCGGAAGAGGAAGATGCTCTGCCCGCTCTGCAGGCAGGCGCTCGCGCCAGGGAAAGAGAGATGACGACGGCCGACATCTCCTATCGGGAGCATCTCCCGGCGTTCCCGGAAGAGGTGCCCGCAGAGCCGGCCAAAGTTGCAAAAGTATTAAGCGAGAGTTTCTGGATACCTAGGAGTGCATTACTATGGGATACTCATCATCCTTGATTCAGCGAAAGTTCAAAGACATCGTCGGGAAGCGCTACGAGTCGGTTCTCAAGGAGTATAGTGAGTTCCTGCTGACCGAAGAGGAACTGCTTGTCCCCGAAGTCCGGTCCATCCTGGTGCCGCTCGATTTCTTCGTCCATGATATCACCGATGAAGCCATCGACGTCCTCTCCGCCTACGACGCCACCATCTCGCTCGCCTACATCACCGATGCCGGGGTGATCGAGATCCTCGAGCGGGCGGCGCTCAACCAGTCATCGACGGAGGAATTCCGGGCAAAGAAGGAAGAGTACGGCCGGAAACTTCTGGAACGGACCGCGGCGAAACTCGAGAAACACGGCTTCTCTACCCAGACGCGGATGTTCGTCGGACATAAGGGCGACGATGTCGTCCAGATGGCGAAGAACCACGACATGGTCGCGCTCTGCCGACGCTATGCCGACGGGGAGTCGACCGACGTCTCGATCAGCCCGATCGTCCTGCGCATCTGCCAGCGGGTGGAGACCCCTGCGCTCATCTACTGACAGGTACATCGATGGAAACTGTTGCGCTGATCGCAGTAGCGGTCTTTCTCTTCACCTACGCCCTGATCGTAGACGAGCGGATCCACCGGGCGGTTGCCGCCATGATGGGGGCAGCGATCGTCGTCTTCATCGGGATCGTCCCCTGGGAGGCGCTCCTCGATCACGTCGACTTCGGGACGATCTTCCTGCTCCTCGGGATGATGATCATCGTCAATACCGCTCGCGGCAGCGGCCTCTTCGAATATATCGCTATACAAACGGCGAAACTGGCAAAAGGCAGCCCGATCCGGGTCCTCATCCTCTTTGCGCTCGTGACTGCGGTTGTGAGCGCGTTCCTCGATAACGTCACCACGGTCCTTCTCCTCACCCCGATGCTCCTCTACATCGCGAAGGTGATGAAGATCAACCCCATCCCGTTCCTGGTCACGGAGATCTTTGCCTCCAACATCGGTGGGGCCGCGACACTCATCGGCGACCCCCCGAACATCATGATCGCATCGTCTGCAGGACTGACCTTCAACGAGTTCCTGATCCACCTTGGCCCCATCATGGTCATCGATATGGCGATCCTCCTTCTGATGATGTATCTCATCTACGGCCGGTCCATGAAGGTGAGCCCCGACGAGCGGCAGGAGTTGGTCCGGACGCTCAACGGCCTCGACGAGAGGGCGGCGATCGTCGACCGATCGCTCTTCAACAAGTCGGTGGCGGTTATTGGGTTCGTAGTCCTGCTCTTCTTCGTCCACGACCGGATCGGAGAGATCCTGCACATCTTCCTGCCGTTCGTCGACCCGGCGATGGGGCTTGAGCCTGCCGAGGTGGCCCTCATCGGGGCGGCGATCCTTCTCTTCTGGAGCAGGCAGTCGCCGGAGGAGATCTTTGAGAAGATCGAGTGGCCGGCCCTCTTCTTCTTCGGCGGGCTCTTCGTCATCGTCGGCGCCCTCGTCGAGACCGGCGTCATCTCGAACATCGCCTCGGTCATGGTCGAGAACGTCTCCTCAACCGGGGAGGCGATGTTCATCGTCGTCTGGTTTGCCGCCATTGCCTCGGCGATCGTGGACAACATCCCCCTGACCGCGGCGATGATCCCGCTCATCCACGACCTCGGGGCGACGATGGACGTCTACCCGCTCTGGTGGTCGCTCGCCCTCGGTGCATGCCTCGGCGGGAACGGCACCGCCATCGGGGCGTCGGCAAACGTCGTCGTTATCGGTATCGCCGAGCGCGAGGGGATCGGCATCTCCTTTATCGATTTCCTGAAAGTGGGGATGCTCGTGCTCTTCGTGACGGTGGCGGTGGGATTCGGAGTGCTCTGGCTGAAATTTGCGATGTGAGTAACATGAAGATTCTCGTGCTTATCGATGGTTCGAAGTGGAGCCAGAAGGCGGCTCTGCATGCGATTGAGCTGGCAAAGCGGAAGAATGCCGAGACAGTCCTCTTCTCGGTGCTGGACATCGCGGAGGCCAAAGCGATGGCGTTCAACTTCTGCGCCCAGAGCGGCATCTGCGACCAGTTAAAGGACTATGAATCCCGGATCTGGAAGGATATGCGTAAGAGCATCGAGGACGATCAAAACCAGATCCTCTCCCGCTACAGAGGGGAGCAGATCCGGTGCTCGACAAAGATGGTGGAGGGCCGGATCCGGGACGAGGTCCTCAGGGAGGCGAACTCCGGCGAATACGGGCTGGTCGTCATGGGCACTTTCGGCAGAAGCGGAAAGACCCGGATCAGCGCCCTGCTCGAGCAGATCGGCGGCGCGGTCAGACCGCCGCTGCTCGTCGTCCGATAACCTCTCTTTTTCCGGCCGGGTCGCCCCCGTGCCGTGCGGTTTCATCTTGCCTGTATAGTAAGCGGATGCGATCTCACACGAACGTGCGAAGGGGGTCACCAGCAGCCACACAGGAAGAATGTACAAAAATTGGCTTTGTTGAAACCCTGTTCTGATCTTCACCCTTACCCTGATGAGGCTGGTGCCGGACCACGCATGTCCTCATGCAGTGGACCGTGGTGGCTATCGCCATTGGGGGTGGGGCTGACGGGGAGGGG
>WOYI011498914.1_pt1 | contig 20540 bp, 18 predicted proteins | sample 6423411 | NCBI WGS metagenome assembly WOYI01 (sample SAMN13441803, study PRJNA592873) | oil field metagenome | biome: oil field; feature: oil-well bore; material: oil-contaminated soil; isolation source: oil-contaminated soil from oil-well borehole | place: Germany: Wietze | collected 2016-10-18 ... | reverse complement strand
CTCGCACCGCCGAATGTTCGACTCGACCGCCAAAGCCCGACAGGCTCCTGGCCGCTCAATCTGCCTGGCGACGCAGGAAGGCGGGGATGTCGAGATAGTCGAAGCTCGAATCCGCCGCCTTGGCCGGCGCGCTGTCATGACGGCTGGTGCTCACCACGTCCGGCTGGGCATAGTCCACCACCTCGTTGCCGGTGCCGGTTCGCAGCACCACCGGACGCGGACGCTGGCGCATCTCCACCTGCGGGGCCTGAACCGGGCGCACCGGCTGGCGCACGTTCGCACGATTGAGGCCGGTGGCCACCACCGTGACGCGCACGTCATCCTGCATGTCCGGATCGAGCGAGGTGCCGATGACCACCGTCGCATCCTCGCTGGCAAAGTCGTGGATCACCCGACCGATCTCGTCGAACTCGCGCATGGTCAGGTTCGGACCGGCGGTGACGTTGACCAGGATGCCGCAGGCGCCGTTGAGGTTCACGTCTTCCAGCAACGGGTTGTTGATTGCCGCCTCGGCCGCGGCCTGGGCGCGATCATCGCCGCGGGCGGTGCCCGAGCCCATCATCGCCATGCCCATCTCGGACATCACGGTGCGCACGTCGGCGAAGTCGACGTTGATCAGGCCGGGCGAGGTGATCAGGTCGGCAATACCCTGCACCGCGCCCTGCAGCACGTCGTTGGCTGCCTTGAACGCATTCAGCAGCGTGACCTCGCGCCCGAGCACCGACAGCAGCTTCTCGTTCGGCACGGTGATCAGCGAGTCGACGTGCTGGGACAGGTCCTCGATGCCCTTGAGGGCCACCTGCATGCGGCGACGGCCCTCGAACGGGAACGGCTTGGTCACCACCGCCACGGTGAGGATGCCCTTCTCCTTGGCCAGCTGTGCCACTACCGGCGCGGCACCCGTACCGGTGCCACCACCCATGCCGGCGGTGATGAACACCATGTCGGCACCTTCGAGCATCTCCTCGATGCGCTCGCGATCTTCCAGTGCCGCCTGGCGGCCCACTTCGGGGTTGGCGCCCGCACCCAGGCCCTTGGTGACGCTGGCGCCGAGCTGCAGGTGGGTGCGCGAGCCGCAGCTCTTCATGGCCTGCGCGTCGGTGTTGGCGACGACGAACTCGACGCCTTCGATGGCGGCATCGAGCATGTGCGCCACGGCGTTGCCGCCGCCGCCGCCCACGCCGACGACCTTGATGACTGCATTGGGGGTCAATTTATCGATCAGTTCAAACATTTCCCGTCCTCCGAGAGCTTTCGTTGTCGTTGTAACCGCGACGGATGACTCCTGTCGGGCCGTGGTGGTGGGCGTTTCCGTGCGCCCGTGGCGATGCGTCCGGCAGCGCCAAATGCATTCAGAAATTCTTCTTGAACCAGCCGCGCAGCTTGTCCAGTGGGCCGCCGATGGCGCCGCCCATCGGTCCGCCGTGCCGCACCCCACTGCTGCGCGCGCCGTGCAGCAGCAGGCCGACGCCGGTGGAATGCAGCGGGTTGGACATCACTTCGCCCAGGCCGCTGACGTGCTGCGGCACGCCCACGCGCACCATCTTGTGGAACAGCTCTTCGGCCAGCTCCAGCGCGCCCTCCATGCGGGCGGCGCCGCCGGTGAGCACGATGCCGGCGGCGATCAGGCTGTCGTAGCCGGAACGGCGCAGTTCGTCCTGCACCATCTCGAAGATTTCCTCGTAACGCGCCTGCACGCTCTGCGCGAGCGACTGGCGGGCCAGTCGGCGCGGCGGGCGGTCACCCACGCTGGGCACCTGGATGGTTTCGTCCGGATGCGCCAGCTGGGCCAGCGCGCAGGCGTACTTGATCTTGATCTCCTCGGCATGGGCGGTCGGCGTGTGCACGCCGTAGGCAATGTCGTTGGTGACCTGGTCACCGCCCACCGGCAGCGACTTGGTGTAGCGGATCGCGCCCTGCGTGTAGATGGCGATGTCGGTGGTGCCGGCGCCGATGTCGACCAGGCACACGCCCAGCTCGCGCTCGTCGTCGGTCAGCACCGATTTGCTGCTGGCCACCGCCGAGGGCACCAACTCATCCACCGACAGGCCGCAGCGCTGGATGCATTTGGTGATGTTCTGCACTGCGGCCGCCGCGCCGGTGACCAGGTGCACCGATGCTTCCAGCCGCACGCCGCTCATGCCCACCGGCGAGCGGATGCCGTCCTGGCCGTCGATGCGATATTCCTGCGACTCCTTGTAGAGCACCTTGCGGTCGGCCGGAATCGCCACGGCGCTGGCCGCCTCCAGCACCTGGTCGAGATCGGCGGGGGTGACCTCGCGATCGCGGATCGCCGCGGTACCGTGCGAGTTGCGCGTCTCCAGGTGGCTGCCGGAAATCGAGGCGAATACCGAGCGGATGTCGCAGCCGGCCATCAGCTCGGCCTCTTCCACCGCGCGCTGGATCGAGTGCACGGTCGACTCGATGTCCACCACCGAGCCGCGCTTGAGCCCACGCGAGACGTGCGAGCCGATGCCGATCACCTCGATCGGCTCGCCCGGCTCGTACTCGCCGACGATCGCCACCACCTTGGAGGTGCCGATATCCAGGCCGACGACCAGCTGCTTGTCGTTACGCGTCTTCATAGGCCGCACTCGATGGGGCAATTCGTCGTCATGTGCGGGGCGCGCCTGTGTCGTTGGCGGTGCCGGCAGGCGCGGGCCAGCGCACGGCGAAACCGTTGGTGTAGCGAAGGTCGGCATAGGCGAAACCGGTGGCATGGCCGGCAACCACCTGCGGGTATACGTCCAGGAAGCGGCGCAGCCGGCGGCCCGCCTGCTCGCGATCGCCCAGCACGATCTGCGCGCCATCGGCGGTGTCCAGGCTCCAGCTGCCCCGCTCGGTGAGCGACACGCCGGCGATCTGCAAATGCGTACCGCCGAACGCCCGGCGGGTATCGGCGTAGAAGCTGACCACCTCGGCCAGCCGGTCGTCCGGTCCGTGCAGGCTGGGCAGGCTCGCGTCGAGCTCGCTGGCCGGCACGTCGAACACCTGGCCCTGGCGGCTGATCAGCTGCCGGTCGTTCCATCGCGCGAACGGCTGGCGCTCGTAGATGCGCAGCAGCAGGGTATCCGGCCAGCGCTTGCTGGCCTCCACCGATTCCACCCAGGGCAGCGCGGCGACGGCCTTCTGCACCGCGTCGAGATCAAGCGCAAAGAAGCCGCGACCCAGCCGCGGACGCACGATGTCGAGGATCTGCGCGGCCTTCACATGGTGGAACTCCGCCTGCACGGTGAGCCGGGTCACCGGCCAGCGCTCGGCCGCGAACCAGCCACGCAGCACGCCGACGACCGGCAGCGCCACGAGGGCGATGGCCAGGCACCAGGCGACGAGGCGGATGCCGCCCTTCATTCGGCTTCTCCTTTGTCGCGGCACTCGGGACTCGGCGCTTCAAGGCTCGTCTCCAGCACGCGCCAGCACAATTCCCCATAGGAGATGCCCGCGGCGGCGGCGGCCTTGGGCACCAGCGAGTGCGAGGTCATGCCCGGCGCCGTGTTCACTTCCAGCAGCCAGTTGCGGCCGGCGCGGTCGCGCATCACGTCGACGCGGCCCCAGCCGCTGCAGCCGAGCGCGTCGAACGCCTGCAGCGACAGCGCGCGCAGTTCGGCCTCGGCCTCGCCCTGCAGGCCGGGACACAGGTAGCGGGTGTCCTCGGCGATGTACTTGGCGTTGTAGTCGTAGAACGCGCCCTTGGGCACGATGTGGATGCTCGGCAACACCTCGCGGCCGAGGATGGCCACAGTCAACTCATCGCCGTCGATGAGCGTCTCCATCAGCAGGTCGCCCGGATACCGCGCTGCCAGCTCCACCGCCGCAGCGAGATCGGCTTCGTCGAAAACCCGCGTCACGCCCACGCTGGAGCCTTCGCAGGCCGGCTTGACGATCAGCGGAAAGCCGATCTCGCGCGCGGCGGCGTACACCGCCGAGCCCGGGCCTGATGCGGGGTCGGCGCCGCGCGGCAGCGCCGCGAACTTCGGTGTCGGCAGGCCCAGTGACTGCCACACGCGCTTGGCGCGCGTCTTGTCCATCGACAGCGCCGAGCCGAGCACGCCCGAGCCGGTATACGGCACATTGAGCGATTCCAGCGCGCCCTGCAGCACGCCGTCCTCGCCACCGCCGTGCTGGCCGTGCAGGATGTTGAACACGCGGGCGAAATGGCCTGCGCGCAGGGCGTCGAGCAGTGCCGGGATGCCGTCGATGGCGTGCGCGTCCACGCCGCGCGAGCGCAGGGCGGCCAGCACGTTGCGGCCGGAATCGAGCGACACCTCGCGCTCGGCGGAGCTGCCGCCCATCACCACGGCGACGCGTCCGAACCGGGCGGGATCGTTGATCTTGTTCATCATTTGGCGGCCCTCAGGCTGCCCGGCTGGGCCAGCTCCAGCGCCGTGACGCCGATGTCGCCCGCGCCAAGCAGCAGCAGCAGGTCGCCATCGCGCAGCAGCGTGGGCAAGGTGCCCTTGAAATCGCGCGGATGCTCGACCAGCACCGGATCGACCTTGCCGCGTGCGCGCACCGCGCGCGCCAGGGCGCGGCCGTCCGCACCGGCAATCGGCGCTTCGCCGGCCGGGTAGACTTCGGTCAGCAGCAGCACGTCGGCTTCCGCCAGCACGTTGGCGAAGTCGTCGAGCAGATCGCGGGTGCGGCTGTAGCGGTGCGGCTGGAAGGCCACCACCAGGCGACGCTCCGGCCAGCCGCCGCGGGCGGCGGCGAACACCGCGGCGAGTTCGCGCGGGTGATGGCCGTAGTCGTCGATCAGCAGCGCGCTGCCGCCCTGCTCCAGTGCCAGCTCGCCGCGCGCGTGAAAGCGTCGGCCCACGCCCTGGAAGCCGGCGAGCGCATGACCGATCGCCTCGGCCTCCACGCCCAGCTGCCAGCCGATCGCGGCGGCGGCCAGCGCGTTGAGCACGTTGTGCCTGCCGGGCAGGCTGAGCTGCACCGGCAGCGCCTCGGCGCGGCCTGGCAGCAGCAGATCGAAGTGCATGGTGAGGCCGCGCTGGCTCAGGTTGGCGGCGCGCACGTCGGCATCGCTGCGCTCGATGCCGTAGGTCATGATCCGGCGCGAGGTGTCGCGTGCCAGCTCGGCCACTTCCGCATCGTCCACGCACAGCACCGCCAGGCCGTAGAACGGCAGGCGATGCAGAAAGTCGGAGAATGCCTTCTTCACCTCGGCGAAGTCGCCGTGGTAATTCTCCAGGTGGTCGGCGTCGATGTTGGTGATCGCCGCGATCACCGGCGACAGCAGCAGGAACGAGCCGTCCGACTCGTCCGCCTCGGCCACCAGGTACTGCCCGGTGCCCAGCCGCGCATTGGCGCCGGCCGCGTTGAGCTGGCCGCCGATGACGAAGGTCGGGTCGTAGTTGGCCTCGGCCAGCACGCTGGCGACCAGGCTGGTGGTGGTGGTCTTGCCGTGGGTGCCGGCGATCGCGATGCCGCGGCGGAAGCGCATCAGCTCGCCCAGCATCTCGGCACGCGGGATGACCGGGATGCGCGCCGCGCGGGCAGCCACCAGCTCGGGGTTGTCGGCGCGGATCGCGCTGGAGGTGACCACCACGTCGGCATCGCCCACGTGCGCGGCCTCATGCCCGATGCGCACCTCGATACCCAGCCCCGCCAGCCGCTGCGCGGTGGCCGAGTTGGACTTGTCCGAGCCGGACACGGCGTAGCCAAGGTTGTGCAGCACTTCGGCGATGCCGCTCATGCCGACGCCGCCGATGCCGATGAAATGCACCCGGCGGAAGGTGCTCATCAGGTCTTCGTGCTGCAGCAGGCGACGCGGCGTCATGCGGCCACCTCCAGGCAGGCCCGGGCGATGGATTGCGCCGCGTCGGGCTTGGCCAGGCGACGGGCGGCGGTGGCCATCGCCACGAGGCGCCGACGGTCGGCGAGCAGGGCGCTCAGGCGGCCCGCGAGTGGCTGTGCGTCCAGTGCGTTTTCCTTGATCAGTTCGGCGGCGCCAGCGGCAACCAGCGCCTCGGCGTTGCGGGTCTGGTGGTCGTCGACCGCGTGCGGGAACGGCACCAGCAGCGCGCCGAGTCCCGCTGCGGTCAGCTCGGCCAGAGTGAGCGCGCCCGCGCGGCAGATGGCGAGGTCGGCCTCGCCGTAGGCGGCGGCCATGTCGTCGATGAAAGGCACCACGTCGGCGTCCACGCCGGCTTCGGCATAGGCCTGGCGTGCTTCGTCGATGCCGCGGGTGCCGCACTGGTGCAGCACGCGCGGACGCTGGTCCGCCGGCAGCGCGGCGAGCGCCCGGGGCACGGTGAGGTTGAGCGCGCGGGCCCCGAGACTGCCGCCGAGCACCAGCAGACGCGCCGGGCCGCTGCGCCCGGCCATGCGCTCGGCCGGCGCCGGCAGCGCGGCGATCGACGCGCGCACCGGATTGCCCACCCACGTGCCGTGCGGCAACGCGCCGTCGAAGCCGGTGAGCACGCGACGGGCAAACCCGGCCAGCTTGCGGTTGGTGTAACCGGCCACCGAATTCTGTTCGTGCACCAGCAGCGGCGTGCCGGTGAGCCGCGCCGCGAGGCCGCCGGGCCCGGCCACGTAGCCGCCCATCGACAGCACGCTGCGCGGGCGCGCCCGGCGCAGCACGGCGAACGAGGCAAGCAGCGCGCGCGCCAGCATCAGCGGGGCACCGAGCCGCGTCTTCCAGCCCTTGCCGCGCAGGCCGCCGACGGGCACCTCGTGCAGTTCGATGCCATGCGCCGGCACCAGCTGGGTTTCCATGCCGCCGCGCGCGCCCAGCCACGCCACCGGCACGCCCTGGGCGCGCAGCACGGCGGCCACCGCCAGGCCCGGGAAGATGTGGCCGCCGGTGCCGCCGGCCATGATCAGCACGGGGCGCGTGGACGCGTTCATGCGGCCTCCGCCTGGCGCTCGCGTGCCGCCGTGGCGCTGGCATCGGGCACGGCCAGCACCGGCATGCGCGTGGCCATCTGGCGCGCGTCGCGCGCACGGTTGATCTCGTAGGTGGCGCGCAGCAGCACGCCGGCCATCGCGCAGGTGAGCAGCACCGACGAACCACCCGAGCTGATCAGCGGCAATGTGAGCCCCTTGGTGGGCAGCGCGCCGAGGTTCACGCCGATCGACACCATCGCCTGCAGGCCGATCATCATCGAGATGCCGAATGCCACATAGCCGGCAAACGGCTGATTCACCTGGATGCCACGCAGGCCCAGGGTGAAGCCGCGCGCCACCACCAGGGCGAACAGCCCGATCACGGCGATCACCCCGGCCAGGCCCAGCTCTTCGCCGATCACCGCAAGAATGAAGTCGGTATGCGCCTCGGGCAGGTACGAAAGCTTGAGCACGCTGGAGCCCAGGCCCACCCCGGTCCATTCGCCGCGACCGATCGCCATCAGCGACTGGGTCAGCTGGAAACCATCGTTGAATGGATCCTTCCACGGGTCCATGAACGAGGTCAGCCGCTTCATGCGGTAGCTCTCGCTGGTGGCGGCGATCGCCAGCAGCGGCATCAGCGGCAGGCCCATCAGGAACAGGAAGATGGGTCGGGCACCGCCCAGCCACACCATGCCGATGGTGACCGCGATCACCAGCGTGGCCGAGCCGAAGTCCGGCTGCGCCAGCAGCAGCAGCACGATGACGCCGGCCACGATGATCGGGCGCAGCAGGCCCCAGAAGGTGGTTTCCACGCTGTCGCGGTAGCGCACCAGGAAACTCGCCACATAGACCACGAGGATCAGCTTCACCGCCTCCACCGGCTGGAAGCTGATCACCACCAGGTTGAGCCAGCGCCGCGCGCCGTTGATGCGCATGCCCAAGTGCGGCACGAACACCGCCAGCAGCAGCAGTCCGGCGCCGAGCAGCAGCGGCATGGAGTATTTCTCCAGCAGCTTCAGCTCCACGCGCATGGCGAAGCCGGCCAGGATCAGCCCCAGCGCCAGATAGAACAGGTGTTTCTTCAAGTAGTAGAACGCGCCGATGTGCTGGCTGTCGGCCACCGCGATGGAGCTGGAGGCGACCATCACCACGCCCATGCTGGCCAGCCCGACGAGCCCGAGCAGCAACGGCAGGTCGTAGCTGCCGCGCGGCCCCTGCCGCTTCACCGCCTGGCCGGTTCCGAAGCCGAACATCAGCGCACCTTCAGCGTGGCGAGACCGATCAGCACCAGCACCACGCTGATGATCCAGAAGCGCACGATCACACGGGGCTCGGGCCAGCCCTTGAGTTCGAAGTGGTGATGGATCGGCGCCATCCGGAAGATGCGCTTGCCGGTGAGCTTGAAGCTGGCCACCTGCATCATCACCGAGGCGGTTTCCATCACGAACACGCCGCCCATCACCAACAGCACGATCTCCTGCCGCACGATCACCGCGATCGCCGCCAGCGCGGCGCCGATGGCCAGCGCGCCGACGTCGCCCATGAACACCTGCGCCGGATAGGTGTTGAACCACAGGAAGCCCAGCCCCGCGCCGGCCAGCGCGCCGCAGTAGATCGACAGCTCGCCCGCGCCGGGAATCGAGGGAATGCCCAGGTACTCGGAGAACACCTTGTTGCCGGCCAGGTAGGCAAACACGCCCAGCGCGCCGGAGACCAGCACGGTCGGCATGATCGCCAGCCCGTCGAGGCCGTCGGTGAGGTTCACCGCGTTGGAGAAGCCCACGATCATGAAGTAGGCCAGCACCACGAACAGCGCGCCCAGCGGAATCGCCACCTGCTTGAACAGCGGCACGTACAGCGCGGTTTCCGCCGGCAGCCGCGCGGTGTGGAACAGGAACCACGCGGCGACCAGGCCGAACACCGACTGCCAGAAATACTTCCAGCGCGAGGCCAGGCCGCGGCTGTCGCGCAGGACGATCTTGCGGTAGTCGTCGTAGAAGCCGATCACGCCGAAGCCCAGCGTCACCGCCAGCACCAGCCACACGTAGCGATTGTGCAGGTCGGCCCACAACAGCGTGGCGATCGCCACCGACAGCAGGATCATCACGCCGCCCATGGTCGGCGTGCCGGCCTTGGTCAGGTGAGTCTGCGGACCATCGCTGCGCACCACCTGCCCCGCCTTGAGCAGGGCCAGCTTGCGGATCACCGCCGGGCCGAACAGCAGCGACATCGCCAGCGCGGTGAGCGCCGCCATGATGGTGCGGAAGGTGATGTACTGAAACAGGTGCACGGCGGTGAAGTGCCGGGCGAGCCAGTCGGCCAGTTCAAGCAGCATGGGCCGCGCCTCCGCGTTCGGTGGGGGGGCGCAAGGCCGCGACCACCTGGTCCATGCCCGCCGATCGCGAGCCCTTGACCAGGCAGGTGACGCCGTCGCGCAGCAGCGGCTGCAGCGCAGCCACGAGCGCGCCCTTGCTGTCGACATGCATCGCGCCTTCGCCGAAGGCCTCGACCGCGGCCGCGCTCAGCGGACCGACGGCGAGCAGCCGATCGATGCCGCGCGCCTTCGCGTGTGCGCCAATGCCGGCATGCAGGGCGCGGGCGTTGGCGCCCAGCTCCGCCATGTCGCCCAGCACCAGCACCCGCTCACCCGCCGCCAGCGCCAGGGTATCGATGGCCGCCATGAGCGAACCGGGATTGGCGTTGTAGCTGTCGTCGATCAGGGTCCAGCCGCCGCGCATCGCCTCCACCTTGAGGCGGCCGGCCACGCCGTCGACCTGTTCGAGGCCCGCCACGATGGTCGCCCGCGGCACGTCCAGCGCCAGCGCCACCGCGGCGGCGGCCAGCGCATTGGCCACGTTGTGGCGGCCGGCCAGCGGCAGCGCGACCGCGGCGTCGCCCTGCGGCGTCTTCAACACGAAGCGGGAGCCATCGACACGCTGCTCGATGATGTCCGCCGTGACGTCGGCGGGCTGCTGCAGCCCGTAGCGCAGCACGCGGCGCGAGCCGGCCAGCCCGGCGAAGAACGGTGCGAACGCGTCGTCGGCATTGATGATCGCCACGCCGTCGGCGGGCAGCGCCTGGTACAGCGCGCCCTTGGTTTCGGCCACGCCCTCGATGCTGCCCATGCGCTCCAGGTGCGCCGGCGCGATGCAGGTGATCACGCCAATGTCAGGGCGCGCGATGCCGGCGAGGTAGGCGATGTCGCCAGGCTTGCCGGCGCCCATCTCCAGCACGGCGAATTGCGTGTCCTGCGGCATCGCCAGCAGGGTCAGCGGCAGGCCCAGCTCGTTGTTGTAGTTGCCGGCGTTGACATGGGTATGGCCGTGCCGCGCCAGGATCGCCGCGGTGAGCGTCTTCACCGTGGTCTTGCCGTTGGATCCGGTGATGCCGACCACGCGCACGTCGCGCTGCGCACGCACGGCGCTGGCCAGGTCGCCCAGCGCGGCGGCGGCATCGTTCACCAGCACCTGCGGGATGGCGAGGTCGAGCCGGCGCGTGACCATCGCCGCCACGGCACCGCGGGCGATCGCCTCGGCGACGTAGTCGTGGCCGTCCACCCGCGCGCCGGGCAGCGCCACGAACAGGTCGCCGGGCTTGAGCTTGCGGGTGTCGATCGCCACCCCCTGCACCGCCACATCGGCGCCGATGCGCTGGCCGCGGGTCCACACGGCAATGGCGTCCAGCGACATCATGCGCAGGCCTCCAGCGCGGCACGCGCCACCGCCAGATCGTCGAATGGGCGCTTGCCTTGCGCGCCTTCCTGATAGGTCTCGTGGCCCTTGCCGGCCACCAGCAGCACGTCGCCGACGCGGGCCAGCGACAGCGCCAGCCGGATCGCCGCCTCGCGATCGCGCTCCACCCGTGCCCTGGCCGGATCGGCAAAGCCGGCCAGGATCTGCGCCACGATGGCGTCACCGTCCTCGCCACGCGGGTTGTCGTCGGTGACGATGGCGATGTCGGCCAGCCGCTCGGCGATCGCGCCCATCTGCGGGCGCTTGCCCGCGTCGCGCTCGCCGCCGCAGCCGAACACGCACAGCAGGCGGCCGGCGCAATGCGCACGCAGCGCGGCGAGCGCCTGTTCCAGCGCGTCGGGCGTGTGGGCGTAGTCGATCACCACCAGCGGCCGGCGCAGGCCATCGCCGAGGCGATTCATGCGGCCGTTGACCGGCGAGAGCTGCTCCACCGCGGCCACCACCTGATCGAACGATTCGCCCAGCGCACCCAGGCAGGCCACCACGGTGAGCAGGTTGGCGACGTTGAAGCGGCCCAGCAGCGGGCTGCGGATCGTGCGCGCACCCCATGGTGTGCGCAGCTGGAACGCCAGCCCCTCGCCGGAGGTGACGATGCCGGTGGCGGCGACTTCCGCGTCGGCGTGGCCGGCCGCACTCACGCGAAGCCGGCGCAGCGTGGCGGGCAGGCGCTCGGCCAGCGCGGCGCCGAAGGCGTCGTCGATGTTCACCACCGCCGCCTGCAAACCGGGCCAGGCGAACAGCCGCGCCTTGGCCGCGCCGTAGGCCTCCATGCTGCCGTGGTAGTCGAGATGGTCGTGGGTGAGGTTGGTGAAGGCGGCGACGGCGAAATCGACCGCATTGACCCGCCCCTGCACCAGCGCGTGCGAGGAGACCTCCATCGCCACGTGGCTGACGCCGGCGTCGCGGAACGTGGCCAGCTGCGCCTGCACGTTGATCGCGTCCGGCGTGGTGCGCTCGCCTTCGCGCAACTGGCCGACCCGCCCGGCGCCCAGCGTGCCGATGCTCGCGGCGCGATGGCCGATCCGGTCCAGCGCCTGCGCCACCAGTTGCACCGTCGAGGTCTTGCCATTGGTGCCGGTGACGCCGAGCACTCGCAATGCCTGCGAGGGATGGCGATAAAAACGCGCGGCAATCTCGCCGACATGCTCGGCCAGCGCATCGATCCACACCACGGGCACGCCGAGTGCGGGTGCATCGAGCGATGCCGGCGCGTCTGCAATCACTGCCACCGCACCGCGCGCCACCGCGTCGGCGGCAAAGGCGATGCCATGCCGGCGGGTGCCGCGCAGGGCGACGAAGGCGGAGCCGGGGCGTGCATCGCGGGAGTTGAGCGTGAGCCCGGAAACGACGATGCCGCTCAGCGCGGCGGTGTCGGCGAAACCCAGCAGCAGGCGATCGAGGCGCGATCCGGTCATGGCGTCACCCGGTCCACCGGCGCTTCCTCGATATTCGGCGCGTTCGGTGGCTTGTTGCCGATCAGGCCGTTCTTGCCCTGCATCGGGCCGCCGACGTACCAGCGGCCGATGTTGTCCGGCGGGATGTCGAGCAGGCGCAGCGCGCCGTCCATCACCTTGGCGAACACCGGGCCGGAGACCAGGCCGCCGTAATAGCTGCCGCGCTGCGGGTTGTCGATCACCACCGCCGCGGCCAGGCGCGGATGGGTCGCCGGCACCATGCCGGCGAAGGCGGCTCCATAGGCATCCTTGGCATAGCCGCCAGCTTGCGCCTTGTGCGCGGTCCCGGTCTTGGCGGCCACGGTGTAGTTGGCGATCCACGCGTAGGGTGCCGCGGTGCCGCCCGGCTGGGTGACGGTCTCCAGCATGCCGACCAGTTCGTGCGCGATGTCCGGCTCGATGATCGCCTTGCCCGCCGATTCACCGCCCTTGATAAAAGTCGGCGTGTGCATCACGCCGTCGTCGCCGATGGTCGCGTAGGCGTTGGCCAACTGCAGCACGGTGGCGTTGACGCCGTAGCCGTAGCCGAGAATGGCTTTCTCCAGCGGCCGCCAGTCGCGACCGATCCGCAGCTTGCCGGACACCTCGCCCGGGAAACCGCTGTTGGTGCTGTTGCCGAAGCCGAACGCCCGGTAGGTGTCGTACATCAGGTGGGTGTCCAGCGTCATCGCGATATGCGCCGCACCGACGTTGCTGGACTTGGTGATCACCCCGGTCGGGGTCAGCACGCCCCAATCGTGGGTGTCGTGGATGTTGTGGCCCTGGAAATACCAATGCCCACCGGTGGTGTCGATGGTCGGTGAGGTCGGCGTGTACTGGCCGCTGGACAACGCCGCGGCCATCAGGATCGGCTTGATCGTCGAGCCGGGCTCGAACACGTCGGTGACCGCGCGGTTGCGGCGCGCCGAGGCCGCACTGCTGCCGAGCGCGTTCGGGTTGTAGGTGGGGATGTTCACCATCGCCAGCACCTCGCCCGTCTTGACGTCGAGGATCACCATGGTGCCGGAGTCGGCCGCGGACTTTTCCACCGCTGCCTTCAGCTCGCTGTAGGCGAGGAACTGGATCCGGCGGTCGATGCTGAGCGTGAGGTTCTTGCCCGGCTTGGGCGCGCGCACCTGCTCCACGTCCTCGACGATGTGGCCCTTGTTGTCACGGATCACCCGCTTCCTGCCCGGCTGGCCGGAAAGCCAGTCGTCGAATGCCAGCTCCAGGCCCTCCTGGCCGTGGTCGTCGATGTTGGTGAAGCCCAGCACGTGCGCGGTGACTTCGCCGGACGGGTAGTAGCGGCGGAACTCGCGCTGCCCGTTGATGCCCGGGATGCCGAGATCGAGCACCACCTGGGCGTCTTCCGGGCTCATCTGGCGCTTGAGGTAGGTGAATTCGCGGCCTGCGCGCTGCTCGAGGTATTCGCGCAACTGGTCCGGCTGCGTACCCAGCGCGGCGGCGAGCTGCGGCAACTGGTCGTCGTTCGCCAGCACCTGCGCGGGCACCGCGGTGATCGACACCATCGGCGTGGACACCGCCAGCGGCTCGCCGTTGCGATCGAAGATGGTGCCGCGCGACACCGCGATCGGCACCTCGCGCAGGAAGCGGGCATCGCCCTGCTCCTGGTAGAACCCCTTGCGCACCACCTGCACGTCGAAGGCGCGCACCACCAGGCCCAGCGAAGCCAGGCCGAGCAGCGCGACCACCACCGTCAGGCGACGACGCGGGCTGGGACCGGCCACGCGGCGCCGCCCCGGCTGCATCGGCGTGACCTTGCGCGGCCGGCTCATCGGCGCACCAGCTGGATGTCCGCCGGCGCCGGCGTGACCATGCCGAGCTTGGCGCGCGCCTCCTCGTCGATGCGCCGCGGCTCCGCCCACGTGGCCTGCTCCAGTTCGAGCCGGCCGTATTCCACATTGAGATCGTCGCGCTGGTTCTGCAGGCTGGTGAGCTGCACGAACAGCACGCGGCTCTGGTGCCGCGTCCACACCACGCCGAGCGCGGTGATCAGCACCAGGCAGAGCAGGCCGGTGAGGGCAATGGCGCCGAACACCTTCATGCGAGCTTCTCCGCCACCCGCAGCACCGCCGAGCGCGAGCGCGGGTTGGCCGCCTGCTCGGCATCGGAGGGGAACTGTGCCTTGCGCACCGGCGCCAGTCGCGCCGGCGCCGCCACCACCGGCGGGCCGCGGCGGCGGCCCTGCGTGCGGCCGGAATGGTCGCGGATGAACCGCTTGACCGCGCGATCCTCCAGCGAATGGAAGCTGATGATGGACAGACGCCCGCCCACCTTGAGTCGCTCCAGCGCCGCATCGAGCCCACGCTGCAGCGACTCCAGCTCGCCGTTCACGCGGATGCGCAAGGCCTGGAAGCTGCGCGTGGCCGGGTGCTTGCCCGGCTCGCGGCGACCGACCACGCGCTCGATCAACGCGGCCAGCTGGCCAGTGCGGGTGAACGGCGTGGCGTCGCGGTCGGCGACGATGGCGCGGGCGATGCGGCGGGCGTGACGCTCCTCGCCAAACTGCCACAGCACGTCGGCGATCTCGCGCTCGGCGGCGCGGGCGAGAAATTCGGCGGCGCTCTCGCCCCCGGTGCTGTCCATGCGCATGTCCAGCGGTGCGTCGGCCATGAAGCTGAAGCCGCGCGCGGCCTCGTCCAGCTGCGGCGAGGACACGCCCAGATCGAGCAGAATGCCGTCCAGCCCCGCGGCGGTCTCGTCCCACTCGGCCAGGCTGGAGAAATTGGCGTGGCGGATCGACACGCGCGGGTCATCGGCGAACGCGGCCTTGGCCGCGGCGATCGCCTGCGGGTCGCGATCCATCAACAGCAGGCGGCCGGCGGGACCCAGGCGCGACAGCACGGCGCGGGCGTGACCGCCGCGTCCAAACGTGCCATCCAGATAGCGCCCGCCCGCTTTCACGGCGAGACCCTCCACAGCTTCGCCCAGCATCACCGGAATGTGCTGCAGCGGCGCCGAGCCTGAATTTGTATTCCGGCTCTGCGCCATGCCGCACTCCCGCTCCCGTCCCGCACTTTGTTGCCGCGCCGCCTGAAAACTCAGAGGCGCAGATCGGCCATGTCGCTGGTGATGTCGTCTTCGCCGATGGTCTGGCGGATCTTGGCCAGATGCGCCTGCTCGCTCCACAGCTCGAACTTGTTGCCCATGCCCAGCAGCACCGCCCGCTTCTCGATGCCCGTGGTGCCACGCTGGCTGGCCGGCAGCAGGATGCGCGCCGCGCTGTCCGGCTCGACCACCGCCGCCGCGCCCACCAGCTTCATCTGCAGGTTGCGGTGAGCCGCCTTCACACTGGGCAGCGCATTGACCTGGTCGCGCACCTGCTCCCACTCCGAGTACGGAAACAGCCACAGGCAGCCGTGCTCGAACGGGTTGTAGGTGATCACCAGACGATTGCCGCAGGCGCCCGCCACCAGCTCCCGATACAGCGTCGGGATGGCAAGGCGCCCCTTGTCGTCAACGGTGATGGCGGTTTCGCCCTGGAACACAGTTCAATGACCCCACTTAAACCCACAATTTCACACTGAAACCCACGATAGTCTCAGCCCCTGAGACTGTCAAGGGAATTTCTTTTGTGAATCAAGGAGTAAAGGCAAAGAGATGACGACAATTCAGCTCTTACGTGAGGAAGCCAAGCAAGGCGCTTGAATGGAAGGGATTTTTAGCTCTCCCCGGCGTCCGACTTTGCACCCCAAGGCGGGGGCAGGACGTGAACCGGCATTCAGCCGCCGGCGCTGCCAATCGGGCAGGGAGGCGGAATCCTCCGACCATCTGCCCCGCCGTACCGACCGACGCTGACCGGAGACGGCGAAAATTCGGGGCGGCCCAGGCCAGGTATGGGGTAATGCAGGTGTGTGGTCACCCGGAGCTTCCCATCCGCCGCCTGACCATCGACATCACCAGCGCCTGCAGGCGCTGGTCGCCTTGCAAGGCAAGAACGACCAAGCAGCACCCCCTCGAGCGCCTGTTCCCAGGTGACGTTGCCGGCGATCAAGCGTGGTCGGTGTTGGACACCCTGCTGCGCACGCGCATCGATGGGGCGGGCGGGAAAGGTTTCCACCAAGGGCGTACAGGCCATCCGCGATGAGGAACTGACAGAAGACGGCCGCGCTGGCAGCCTGTCGGGCTTTGGCGGTCGAGTCGAACATTCGGCGGTGCGAGGACCGATTTTCGACGCTTCGCCGGCCCATGGTGGTTCCATGGGTCGAGACGCGGCGGAAATAGGGGCCGCACAGATGGATTCGCAGCCCGGCCGAGCAAAGTCCGACAGGCTGCCAGCTCCGGACGAGCCGTCACCCGAATCGCCCCTTGCCTCCGGCCAACTCGTCCACCTTGCCGGGTGGGCAGAGGACCTTCACCGCCAAGCAGGCGCGCCCGGCCGGGCGCACCAAAAAACACGGGGCAGACTTCGGTCTGCCCCGTGCTCGATATTGCTCGATATCCGTGCTCGCTGCCCAAGCGGCAGGCACCAGCGCGCCGGCCGAGGCCACGACATGACTTACTTCTGCGCGTAGCGACGGCGGAACTTGTCCACACGACCGCCGACGTCCAGGGTCTTCTGCTTGCCGGTGTAGAACGGGTGCGAATGGCTGGAGATATCCACCTTGACCAGCGGGTACTCGTTGCCGTCTTCCCACTTGACGGTTTCCTTGGCGGCAATCGTCGAACGCGTCAGGAACGCGAAGTCGGACGAGAGGTCCTGGAACACCACCTGATGGTAGTTTGGATGGGTATCGGGCTTCATGACAGGCTCAAAGCAGTGGGTGAAAAGAGCGGCATTGTACAGAGCCGCTCCAGCGCGGGTCAAGACTGACTGCGGGAGTAACCACTAAGATGCGCCAAGTGCCCGGCGCGCCATGGCAGCGAAGCGGTCCGCATCGAGCTCCATGACGATGCTGGCATTGGCCGGCTGCTTCAGCCGAGCGGCCCAGTCCACGACCGTCGCCCCGCGGGTCAACCGGCCGTCCAGCTCCACGGCCACGTGACGGGCCTCGCTGCGGGTGACGATGGATGGATCGATCGCCACGGCCATCGCCAGCGCATCGGCCGCGATCACGCCGCGCCGGCCGTGGCTGGCATTGAACGCCCGGGCGGTACCGAAGACCTTGCCGAAGAACTCGGCGCGCGCGTCGCCGGCCGCGAGCCAGCGGTCGAACTCGTCCTCGTCGAAGGCGTAGCGAAGGGCGGCCTCCCAATCGACCAGATCGAAACGGGGGAAGGCCTCGAACACCACGTGCGCCGCTTCCGGATCGAAGCCGACGTTGAACTCGGCCGACACCTTGCCCGTATTGCCCAGCCCGGTCACCGCACCGCCCATCACCACCAGCCGCGCGACGCGTTGCGGGAGTGACGGATCAAGCCGCAGCGCCAGCGCCAGGTTGGTCAGCGGCGCCAGCGCCACCAGGGTGAGCTTACCGGGCTGCTCGCGGGTGAGGCGCAGGATCGCGAGTGCCGCGGCCTCGCCCTCGGCCGATGCGACCGGGCCGGGAAAGCCGACATCGCCGAAGCCGTCGCTGCCGTGCACAAAGGCGGCATCTTCCTCGGGCATGCGCACCAGCGGACTGGGGCAGCCGGCGAACACGGGCGTCGAAGCATCCAGCAGATCGACCAGGGTCCGCGCGTTGCGCACCGTGTGTACCAGCCCCACGTTGCCGGCGGCGACACTGAGGCCGACGACGTCGGCATGGGCGTGCGCCATGAGGATGGCCAGCGCGTCGTCGACGCCCGGGTCGGTATCAATCAGGAGTTTCGGCTTGCTCATGGTCCGTCACGCGAAGGCGTAGCCGATCAGCTTAAGCGCAAGCCGGGCCGCGGAACAATGCGGCGCGTGGTGGATCAGGCGTGCGCATACCGCGCCGCGCCACCGATCCATCGTTCGATGAGCTGCTCGGCGGCATGCGGATGCTCGCGCAGCATCGTCTCGCCGACTTCATGCACGGCATCCAGCAGGTGGGCATCGCGCGCCAGGTCGGCGATGCGGAAGCTGAGCTGGCCGGTCTGCCGCGTGCCGAGCACTTCGCCGGGGCCACGCAGCTCGAGGTCCTTCTCGGCAATGCGGAACCCGTCGTTGGTCTCGCGCATCACCTGCAGGCGCTGGCGCGCCAGCGAGCCGACCGGCGGCTGATACAGCAGCACGCAGTTGGAGGCGATCGCGCCGCGGCCGACGCGTCCACGCAACTGGTGCAGCTGGGCCAGCCCGAGGCGTTCGCTGTTCTCGATCACCATCAGGCTGGCGTTGGGCACGTCCACGCCCACCTCGATCACCGTGGTCGCCACCAGCACGGCCAGCTCGCCGGCCTTGAATGCGTCCATCACGGCCTGCTTGTCCTTCGGCTTCATGCGGCCATGGATGAGGCCAACGCCGTGGCCCGGCAGTGCGGCGACCAGTTCGGCATGGGCCACTTCGGCCGCCTGCGCGCGCAGTTGCTCGGACTCTTCGATCAGCGTGCACACCCAGTAGACCTGGCGGCCGTCGCCGCACGCGCCGGCGATGCGCTCGATCACCTCCGCGCGGCGGGCGTTGGAGACGGCGATGGTCTGCACCGGCGTGCGACCGGGCGGCAGCTCGTCGATGGAGGACACGTCGAGGTCAGCATAGGCACTCATCGCCAGCGTGCGGGGAATCGGCGTGGCGGTGAGCACCAGTTGGTGCGGCAGCAGATCGCCCACCTGCCCCTTGTCGCGCAGGGCCAGGCGCTGGTGCACGCCGAAACGGTGTTGCTCGTCGACGATCACCAGCCCAAGCCGAGCGAAGGCAACGCCCTCCTGCATCAGCGCGTGCGTGCCGATCGTTACCGGCGCACCCTCCGCCACGCGCTTGAGTGCCTGCTGACGCGCCTTGCCCTGCACCTTGCCGGCCAGCCATTCGACCGCGATGCCAAGCGGTTCCAGCCAGTGGCGGAAGTGGCGCAGATGCTGCTCGGCCAGCAGTTCGGTCGGCGCCATCAGCGCCACCTGGTGGCCCGACTCCACCGCCGCCAGCGCCGCCAGCGCCGCAACCACGGTCTTGCCCGAGCCGACGTCGCCCTGCACCAGGCGCAGCATCGGCTTGCTGCGGGCGATGTCGCGCACCACCTCGTCCGTCACGCGCTGCTGCGCGGCGGTCAGGGTGAACGGCAGCGAGGCCAGCAGCTGCGCGCGCAGCTGACCCCTGCGCCCGAGAGCAGGCGCCCGCCGCCTGCGCACGGCCGCACGCATGCGGCGCAGGCTGAGGTGCTGGGTCAGCAGCTCCTCGAAGGCCAGGCGCTGCTGGGCCGGATGGATGCCGAGCGTGAGCTGGCCAAGATGCGCGTCGGCCGGCGGCCGGTGCACATAGAGCAGCGCTTCGCGCAGCGAGGTCAGCCCGTGGTCCGCGCACAGCGACGGCGGGATCAGCTCCAGCGCCGCCTCGGGCGGCAGCAGCGACAGGGCCTTGGCGATCACCCCCGCCAGCCGCTTGATGCCCAGCCCCTCGGTGGTGGGGTAGACCGGCGTCAGCAACTCGCTCATGGCCGCTGGTGCGCTGCCCGCCAGCCGCTCGTATTGCGGATGCACCATTTCCAGGCCGTGGTTGCCCCGTCGCACCTCGCCATAGCAGAGCAGGCGCGTGCCGGGCTTGAGCAGGTCGGCCTGCGCGCGGTGGAAGTGGAAGAACCGCAGCTGCAACGTCGCCCGCGAGTCGTCGCTGATCGCCACCTTCAGCTGCGGGCGGAAGCGATATCCCCGCTCCACCGCCTCCACCACGCCCTCGACCTGGGCGCGGTCGCCCGGGCGCAGGTCGGTGATCGGCGTCAGGCGGGTGCGGTCTTCATAGCGCAGCGGCAGGTGGAACCACAGGTCCTGCACCCGCTCCAGCCCCAGCCGCGCCAGCGCCCCGGCCAGCGCCGGCCCGACGCCGGGCAGGGTCGAGACCGCTCGCAGTCCGGGCGCGTCCAAGGATGACAGGATGGCAGCGTTTCGGGCAGGCATCGCGCAAGCCTAACGGAGGAGGCGCGCCTGCTGCAGCGGCGATGGCAGCGGCGCGCGTGGGTGCAGGCCGCGCCGGGGGCTCAGTCGAGCACCATCACCGCATCGACCTCGACCTGCGCCGCCTTCGGCAATGCCGAGACCTCGATGGTGGAGCGCGCGGGATACGGCGTCTGGAAGTACTCGGCCATCACCGCGTTGACCTCGGCGAAGTGGCCCAGGTCGGTGACGTAGATGCCCACGCGCACGATCTGCGCCAGCGAGCCGCCTGCCGCCTCGGCCACCGCGGTGAGGTTGTCGAACACGCGGCGCGTCTGCGCACGGATGTCGCCGTCGACCAGTGAACCGGTAGCCGGATCCAGCGGAATCTGGCCGGAGAAATACACCGTGCTGCCGGCACGAACGGCCTGCGAATACGGGCCGATGGCGGCGGGCGCGCGCTCGGTGGCGATGATGCTGCGGAACATGGACAACCTCGAGTGGAGAAAGCGCGATTATGGATAGGGGTCGGGAAGGGTTGACCCTCCCCGCCCTCCGAACCGTGCATGCGGTT
>WOYI010620394.1_pt1 | contig 20572 bp, 20 predicted proteins | sample 6423411 | NCBI WGS metagenome assembly WOYI01 (sample SAMN13441803, study PRJNA592873) | oil field metagenome | biome: oil field; feature: oil-well bore; material: oil-contaminated soil; isolation source: oil-contaminated soil from oil-well borehole | place: Germany: Wietze | collected 2016-10-18 ... | reverse complement strand
ACCGTCAACGCCGTATGTCCGGGATACGTCTATACGCCGGGCTGGGAAAAACTAGCCCAATTTCTCAAGGATATGCAGCCGGCTCTGGCCGATAAAACACTGCAGGAGATTTTCGAAGCACGGGTAAGGTCGGTAACGCCGCTGCGGCGTCCTCAGGAAGCCTCTGAGATTGCTGGGCTTGTCGCCTATCTGGTGTCTTATGAAGCCCGCAGCATCACTGGCCAGGCCATCAGCATCGACGGCGGCATCGCGACGGGATAAAAAAGTTTCAATTCAATCCGTTTAGCGCAGTGAATTTTCTTATCAATACGATCGAGTTGCTCACGCTCACGAAACTGACCGTCAGATATTTAAAGAATGGCGGTCAGGTCATTTTCTACAATCATATCCATTGTATAATTAAGGAGGAAATCCTCATTTTTGGTTGCCATAAATAGTTAATGTTATTTATCATATTGACAAGTTGTCTTGGATTCATTAGACAACAAAGCACACCATGTAAAAAAGCAAGGGGAAGGCGGTCTCATCCTTTCTCGACATCAGAAAGTAAAGAAAAAAATAACGAGGAGGAACTTAAGAATGAAGTATTTGAAAGTGCTTATTTGTTTGGTTGCTGCTGTTTTTTTCATGTTCGGGACGGGAATCAGTAAAGCTGATGAAATTGTTTTGGGTTACACAGGGCCGCTTTCCGGGCCGGCAGCGGAGTATGGTCAGGATATTCTCTACGGCGTTGATATGGCTGTTAATGAAATTAATGCGGCCGGAGGAATTTCGGTTGGCGGTAAGAAGTACACCTTCAAACTTCTCAAGCTCGACGACCGGGTCGATCCAACGCAGGCCGTGAATAATGCGCGCCGTTTTCAATCTGAGAAGGCTATTGCGGTGTTCAACGGCGTTTTCAATACCACCGCGCCCATGATGAAAATCAATGAAGAAAAAGGCCGGGAATTTATCATGATGGCCTATACCAGCACACCGAAAATCGAAACGCTGGGAAATAAATTGATGGTGGACACCACGGTGACATTTACGACTTATGTCCAGGTTTTTGCCGAGTGGGCTTTTAAAAAAGGTTGGAAAAAATGCGCCATGGTTGTGACGCTGGGTGCCTATGGCGATGAGTGGAGACAAGGTTTCCGGGAATACTGGGAGAAAAGAGGCGGCGTCATCACCGCGGACAAGCCGGCCAATTACTACACGGAAACAGACTTTTCATCGCCGCTGGCCGCTGCCATAGCGACGAAACCGGATGTGATGCTGATTGGAGGTCCGTCCGCCACAACCGCTCTGGTGATTGAACAAGCCAGATCGATGGGCTTCAAGGGTGGTTTTATCATGATTGATCAGGCCAAGCAGGACTATATCGCCGTTGTCCTCAAAAGCACCAAGGTTATGGATAACCTGATCGGCACCGGAGGGGTGGTCAGTGTGATCATGCCAGGCGGGATATTCGAGAAGCGTTATAAGGAGAAGTACAAAAGAATGGTGACCTGGGAATGCGCCCTGAATTATACCGGTGTTTATGCGCTGGCCAAGGCTATTGTTACCGCGGGCACGGTAACGGACGTGTATAAAATTCGCGCAGCGTTTGCCAAAGCGCTCGAAACGCCCATGCTGGGTGATAAATACCCCAATGAAGTCTTCGGGATTGAACCTGCCGGACGTTTGCAAATTATGGCGTCCGTCGGAACCATCACGAACGGCAAATTTGACAAGTCGGAGCTTTATGTGTGGTGGGGAGGCCAGAAAGAATATGAGCGCGTCAAAAAACTGTCCACGGCAACCAATAACCCCATTATCTTTCTCAAACGATAGGAACGAAAAGTCTTGAGGATAAAGGGAAGGGGCAGGGAAACCCGCCCCTTCCCTTTTTTGAAATTTTCGGCAAGAACGGTGCCGCTGGACTAAATCGCTTCAATGGTGGACGTCGGCTTTGATGTGATATTGTAGGTCACACTGACGACTTCCGGGATTTCTTTCGTGATCTTTGCCGCGATCTTTTCCAGGACATCAAAAGAAAGCCGGGTGGGTCTGGCTTTGCGCGCATCCGTGCTTTCCCAGGAGCGGATTTCGATCTGATTTCCGAAAACCCGTTTATTGTCGCGCATGCCGGTGACGCGGTCTTCGTGCAGAATGGCCAGATACTGGAACGCCCTTGTGTCTTTGAGCATCGCTTCCGTGATGGCGGTTGCTTTCTGCACCAGGGCGATTTTGGCGGGCGTGACTTCACCGATGACGCGGGCGGCCAGCGCCGGCCCCGGGAAGGGTATCCGGTCGAACATGTGTTCCGGAAGACCGAGTCCCCGACCGACTTTGCGAACGCCGTCCTTGCGAAGCTCGATCAACGGCTCCAGAATATTATAGCCGAATGCCTTTTGCGGATCGATGCCCAGTTGCTCAAAAACATTGTGCTGGCGTTTAATCCCGGCCACGGTTTCATCGACGTCGGTCAAAATAGTGCCCTGCAGCAGATATTTGGCTTTGCTCTTGACTACCAGCTTGCCGAAAACGTCTTTATAGAAGGTTTGCGTGATGGCTTCCCGTTTTTCTTCAGGATCGGTAAGCCCCTTCAGGGCGGCAAAAAACGCCCTGGACGCTTTGACCACCTCGACCTTGATCCCCAGTTTTTTGAAGGCTGCCGCCACTTTGGCCGGCTCATTTTCCCGCATGATCCCATTGTCGATGATACAGGTTTTGAGACGGTCGCCAAGCGCCTTGTGCCCCAGGGCGGTGACGACACAGGAATCCACGCCGCCGGACAGGGCGTTGATGGCCAGCCCATCGCCCACGGCTTCGCGGATTTTGCGAACCTGATCGTCAATAAATTTTTCCACATTCATGTGACTTGCTTTTATTTCTTTCATTTTGATCATGATGACTCCTTTGATGAGGGGATAGATTGATCAATGCTTTAATCGAAAACGTGTTGCTTTTCAAGCATTAAAGAGCAAAAAGCGTAAGATGCCGCCCGCAGGGCCTGTTTTTGAATCCCGCTTTGGCCAGACGAGCGTTCATTCTCCTTAAGCTTGCTGAGATATAATCACGTTTATTTCATGCCTTGGCAGCTTGCTGCGAAGTGGTTGATTATTTTAGTTGTAAATTAAACACGTTCGGTTTAAAAAACGGCAGCTAAGCGATGGAGCTTGTCTAAATAATTGTTCTGGTCTGAAAGGAGTTTTTATGGAGCCGATCAAAATCATGCCCTGCCTGGATATGAAAAACGGACGGGTGGTGAAGGGTGTTCATTTCGTGGATATTAAGGAAGCGGGTGACCCGGTGGAGAACGCCGCATTCTATCAGGCCCAAGGTGCGGATGAATTGGCCATGCTGGATATTGCCGCGACGCTGGAAAACCGTAAGACGCGCTTGGAATGGGTCAAGAAGGTATCGGCTGTCATCACCATTCCGCTGACCGTCGGCGGGGGCATTTCGTCTCTTGAAGATATCGAAATGGTTCTGGGCGCCGGGGCAAGCAAGGTATCGATGAACAGCGCGGCGGTGAAAAATCCGGAATTGGTTCGCGAGGCGTCAAGGAAATTCGGCGCGGATAAGATCACCGTCGCCATTGATGCGAAAAGAAACGCGGCGATGCCTTCCGGATTCGAACTGGTGGTTTCCGGCGGTACGCTGCCCATTGCCAAAGACGCGGTGGCGTGGGCCAGGCAGTGCCAGGAACTGGGTGCGGGCGTGATTTTGCCCACCAGCATGGACGGAGACGGCACCAGGGCGGGGTACGATATTCCCTTTACGAAGGCCATTGCCGATGCCGTCACACTGCCGGTGGTGGCTTCCGGCGGCGCGGGCAAACTGGAAGATTTCTATGAAGCGGTCGTCAAGGGAGGTGCAAGCGTTTTACTGGCCGCTTCCGTCTTTCATTTCCGGATGCTCAAAATTAAAGATGTCAAAGACTATCTGAAAAGCAAAGGGCTTGCCGTTGCCTGAAGTTTAGAAAACAGAACTTTTGCAGGGGAAAATGGTCATGGGCAAGTTTGCCGATCTTATTTTTTTTCGCAGACACGGACTCTGCCCCCGCTGGATGTGTTTCACGTTTGACAACGTTCTGCGCCGTCTGGTTCAAAATCCGGACCGGATCATTCGTCCGTATGTCGGCGCGGGAGACAGGGTGCTGGATGTGGGGCCGGGCATCGGGTATTTCACGATTCCGATCGCCGGGAGAGTAGGTTCTGAAGGAAGAGTCATAGCCGCAGATATTCAGGAATCGATGCTGCACGGCATTGCGCGGCGCGCCGAACGAGCGGGGGTGCGCGGCCGGGTTGAACTTTATCGGTCCCGGCCCGATGAAATCTACTCGGGAGATCCGGTGGATTTCATTCTGGCTTTCTGGATGGCACATGAAGTGCCGGATCAGCAAAGATTCTTTGCGCAACTGCAAGGGGTTTTGAAAAGCGACGGCCGATTTCTTCTGGTGGAACCAAAAATGCATGTTTCCCGGGCGCAGTTTGAGACGGCGATCACCATGGCCCAAAAAGCCGGTTTCAGGCTGACGGATCGCCCTGATATTCCCTTGAGCCTGGCTGCTTTATTGGTTCCGGTTATGCCTTGAAAACTGAACGATCGAGCGATACGACAGGGTCCATGCCGGGAAGAGAGCCAACAATATGTAATTAACTTTACAAGCTTATCGCCTTATGCTATGAGGCAAAAAGCATGCAGGATTATCTTTTTTTCAGGAGTAAAAAATATGTCGGGCCATTCCAAATGGAGCACCATCAAAAGGAAAAAAGGGGCGATTGACGCCAAACGAGGTAAAATATTTACCAAAATTATCAAGGAAATCACCCTGGCGGCGCGTCTGGGCGGCGGCGACATTGAAGGCAATTCCCGCTTAAGGCAGGCGGTGATGGCAGCCAAGGAAGAAAACATGCCCAAGGATAATATCGATCGGGCCATCAAAAAAGGCACCGGCGGCGGAGATGGCGCGGCGGCTTACGAAGAAATCACCTATGAAGGCTATGGCCCGGGTGGCGCGGCCGTTATCGTCGATGTCATGACGGATAATAAAAACAGAACCGTCGCGGAGATCCGTCACATCTTCTCCAAACATGGCGGCAATCTGGGTGAAAACGGCTGTGTGTCCTGGATATTCTCAAAAAAAGGGAGTATCGTGATTGATAAAAAGCAGATCGGCGAAGACGAGTTGATGGAGCTGGCGCTGGAGGCCGGAGCAGAAGATGTCAAGGCGGAAGACAATGAGTTTGAAGTGATCACGGAACCGGCGGCTTTCGAGGCCGTGAAAAAGGCCATCGACGCCAAAGGCATCAAGCATCTGGAAGCGTCCATCAGCAAGATACCTTCCAATACGGTGAAGCTGGAAGCGGGCAAGGCAGAGTCGATGCTGAAATTGATGGAGAAGCTGGAAGACAACGATGACGTGCAGAATGTTTACTCCAATTTTGACATTGACGAAGATGTCATGGAAAAGTTGAGTTAAAAGGAGTGTGTCGCCCCAATATCCTTTGCTCGGGGCAGTGAACAGGAATATTTGACGAAAGCGTATAATTTGCGAATCTTAGGCATCGATCCCGGAAGCATCATTACCGGTTACGGCGTGATTGATAAAAACGGCAATTATCTTCGTCATGTTCTGCATGGTGAAATCAAGCCTCCGAAAGATTCCCTGTTGTCTCAAGTATTAATTTGTCTCTATTCACAGCTCTGCGCGGTCATTGCCGAAACCGGCCCGCAGGCGGTTGCTTTGGAAAATATTTTCTACGGGAAAAATGTCCGCAGTCTGATTCGGCAGGCCCAGGTCCGGGGCGTGGTGATCTTTACCTGCGCGGACCTTGGCATTCCGGTTTTCGAATATTCGCCGCTGGAAGTGAAAAAGGCGGTGGTCGGTTACGGCCGGGCGGAAAAGCGTCAGGTGCAGATGATGGTGAAGGCGATTTTGAAACTGGATTCCCTGCCGCCGGCGGATGCAGCGGATGCGCTGGCTGTCGCCGTCTGCCAGGCCAATTTTATGAAGGAGCAGCCTGTCTGATATGATCGCTCTGCTGTCCGGTAAAATTGCTTACAAGGGGATTTCTCATCTTGTGGTGGAGACGCAGGGCGTCGGTTATCGTGTTTTCATTCCCCTGACGACTTTCTATGAGCTTCCGGAAGCGGGTCAAACAATTACCCTTCATATCCATACGTCCGTTAAAGAAGATGCAATCCATCTGTTCGGCTTTTACACGCGTGAGGAGCGTGAGCTTTTTCAGATGATGATTTCCGTGAGCGGCATCGGGCCGAAAGTCGCGATGAATATTCTTTCCGGTATTTCATCCGCCGAACTGCTCGAGGCGATTTCCGGAGGCCACCTGGCTAAATTGATCACCATTCCCGGCATCGGCAGGAAAATGGCCGAGCGTCTGATTTTGGAACTCAAGGATAAAGCCATCAAGAAAATGGCGGCGGATCGGATTCCGGCAACCGATGCTAAACGAAAGCTCAGCGAGTCTATTCGGGAAGATGTGCTTTCCGCACTGGTTAACTTGGGGTATAAAGCCAATGCGGCCCGGGATGCCGTCGATAAGGTAGCGCGGGATACCCAGGAAGAGTCGGCGATGGACCAGCTTTTGAAAAAAGCCTTGAAAATTCTTGCCGGCTGAAACCGGCCGGATCAGGTAGAAATTTATGGAAACCCATTTGAAAAATCCCTTAATCAATCCGGTCTGCGCCAACGATGAAGGCTCTCTGGAAAACACGCTGCGCCCTCCGAAGCTTGCCGATTACATCGGCCAGGACAAGGTAAAGAGCAACCTGTCGATTTTTATCGAAGCGGCCAAAAAGCGGCGTGAGTCGCTCGATCATGTGCTCTTGTACGGCCCGCCGGGTCTGGGTAAAACCACGCTGGCCTATATCATTGCCCGGGAACTGGATGTGGATATTAAGGTGACCTCCGGACCGGTGATTGAGCGCCCGGGAGATCTGGCGGCGATTCTGACGAACATGCACGAGCATGAAGTGTTGTTTATTGATGAAATCCACCGGCTCTCTCATGTGGTGGAGGAAATTCTCTATCCGGCCATGGAGGATTTTCACATCGATATCTTAATCGGACAGGGGCCGTCGGCCCGGTCGATGAAACTCGATATTCCCAAATTCACGCTGGTGGGAGCGACCACGCGCGCCGGGTCTCTGACCTCTCCGCTGCGCGACCGTTTCGGGATGCATTTTCGCCTTGAATTCTATACCCCCAGGGAGCTGGCTGTTATCATTCGGCGGTCTGCGACTATTTTGAACGTCAAGCTGACGGGCACCGGCTCGGAAGAGCTGGCCTCGCGGGCGCGCGGTACGCCCAGGATTGCCAACCGGCTGCTCAAGCGTGTCCGTGACTACGCGGAAGTAAAAGGCGACGGGACCATTGACGGGAAAATCGCCCGTGAAGCGCTGGAGGCCTTTGAAGTCGATCAAAAGGGTTTTGATCAGATGGACCGCAAACTGCTTCTGGCGTTGATGGACAAATTCGGCGGCGGTCCGGTGGGTGTGGAGAGTCTCGCGGCGGCGATCGGCGAAGAGAAAGTGACCATTGAAGATGTGTATGAACCCTACCTGATTCAGGAAGGGTATCTGCAAAGAACAGCGCGCGGCCGTATGGCGTGTTCCAAAGCCTATGAGCATTTCGGCCGGAAAGCGTCGGGCGCCCAGAAGGAACTGTTTTAATCCCGCTCTGGCGGGACGAGCGTTCATCCTCCTTAAGCTTGCTGCGATATGATGACGTTCATTTCACGCCTCGACAGCTTGTTGCGAGGTGTTTGATTTCCGGGGTGAATGGATTCCATGAAGATGCTCATGCATATCTGCTGCGGACCCTGCACGATTCATCCGCTCAAGGCGTTGAGAATCCACGGTCATGATGTCACCGGTTTATTTTACAACCCCAACATCCATCCCTATCTGGAGTTTTCGCGACGCCGGCAAACGCTTCAGGACTACGCCCAGAAAATTCTTCTGAACGTGATTTATCCGGAAGGTTATCCGCTGGAAGAATTTCTGAGTCAGGTGGCGGCCAGACCCCAAGAACGTTGCGTTTACTGCCTGACGAACCGCTTAAAGTTTACGGCCGATCTGGCGAAGAAAGAAAATTATGACGCCTTTACCTCTACGCTGCTCTATAGCCGGTTCCAGAAACATGATCTGATCCGGCAGATCGGTGAGACATTGAGCTGGCAGACAGGGATCCATTTCCATTATGAGGATTTTCGCATCGGCTGGAATGAAGGCGTAAAAATTTCGCGTGAGCTGGGGATGTATCGCCAGCCCTATTGCGGTTGTATTTACAGCGAAAAAGAAAGATTCTGTAAGTAAATCTTTGTCTTATGATCCGTGGCCTCTATGGCGGCCAAGTGTGTTGTTTTGGCCACAGAAAGACGAAGAAGTCGGGTATCTGTCTTGAAGAATATCTCTAAACAACAATAAAAACAAAATGTTGTTGTATTATGCGCCTTGGTTTCAAATTGGTATGTTTATTGCTGAATTGAAATCCAGTTTGAAAAAAGGTTGAATAATGCATCTACAGCGTACGTTGAAAAAAGAAATATTTTGCTCAAGTATCGGTTTGCACACGGGCCGCAAGGTCAATATGAAAATCAAACCGGCTCCGGCGGATAACGGCATTTTTTTCGTCCGAAAGGATCTGCCGGATGCCAAACCGATTGCGGCCGATTTTAAGATGGTTTGTGATACAACACTGGCCACAACGATTGGATATGACGGCGTTACCGTCTCCACGGTGGAGCATCTCATGTCGGCTTTCAGCGGTATGGGGCTGGATAATGCCGTTGTGGAAATCGATTCTTTTGAAGTGCCCATCATGGACGGCAGTTCCCTTCCGTTTGTCAATATGCTCAAGCAGGTGGGCACACGGCCACAGGGTAAATTCAAAAAAATGCTGGTGATTAAAAAACCGGTTTCCATAAAAGATGGAGAGGCGAGCGCCATGCTCCTGCCGTCCGATGAATTTAAGATCACCTATGATATTGATTTTGCCCACCAGGTTATCGGCCGGCAATCCTACAGCTTCATATTTTCCGATAAGAATTATGAAGACAGCATCTGCAGCGCGAGAACATTCGGCTTTCTAAAGGAAGTCGAATTTCTGCAGGCCAGAGGACTGGGGTTGGGCGGATCGCTGGATAATGCGATTATCCTCGACGATGAGAAAATTATCAACAAAGAAGGTCTCCGGATGCCCGATGAATTTATCAAGCATAAAATACTGGATGCGATGGGTGATTTGTTCCTGCTGGGAATGCCGATCATCGGCCATTTTGTGGCGCATAAGTCGGGCCACCGGCTGAATAATCTTTTGCTGCGCGAGCTCATGCGGCATGAGAACAGCTGGGATATCATCAGTGAGTATAATCAGCAGCAGTCAACCCGATTCATATCCTGTAAGATTCCCTCCTTTACAATTCTGGACGCCGTGCAAATCTGAATTTATTTAATCGTCAACCTGTTCGTCTTGCCCTAAATTAACCTTGATTTTTATTGATAGGTTACCTAGGATACCCCCATCCTTATGGAAAGAAAATGGTTGGTATGAAAAATAATAAGTTTCGTTTTGGGGCGGCCGTCTGCATTTGTTTGCTGACCTTGTTTATAACCGTTACCGGCCCGGTATCGGCAAAGACGGAGATGGAACCCCGGTTGGTTGACGTTTTAATTACCAGCAACACGGGGGATGTTCTATTATACGCCCGATTAATCGATTGTTTTAGAGAAGAGATGGAAGCGGCTATTCTGGCGGGTGTTCCCGCCATTTTTACGCTTCAATTGGATGTCTATCAGGAAAGGCCCTATCTATGGGATAAGCATATTGTCGGCAAAGAGATTCGCCGCACCATCAAATACGACAATTTGAAGAAAACATTTTTGGTTGCCACAAACGGCGCCGATCAGCCGGGAATCTTTCCGAATTTTGAAAGCGCGCAAAAAGCCATGGCGGATCTGAGTGGAATTCCCTTGATTCCTATTTCCGCCTTGTCCAGGGGTAATAATTACTACGCGCAGATTAAGGTTAAAATCGACAGGGTGAGACTGCCTTTCAATATGGAATATGTCCTGTTTTTTGTTTCCTTGTGGGATTTTGAAACACCCCTGTATAAAGTCCGATTTTCCTATTAAGGATGCAGGTGTGTATTTTCGGGAAATCTACGCATGAAGGTTAAAAAAAACTCGAGAAAAGCTTATCTTGATGAAAGGGAATTAAAAAGACGCCGGCGTGAACGCATTATTATGCTGGTTGTCGGCTGTCTGGCGATTGTTTTTACGATTCTGGCCAGTCAGTTGTCTTCCCGGAAAGAGCTGCCGATATCGGCGAACATTCTGGTCTATGGCCTGACCAGCATCAATATTATCCTGATCCTTCTTCTGATTTTTCTGATTGTCCGCAATGTTTTTAAATTATTTTCCGAACGCCGCAAGGGCGTCATCGGCTCGAAGCTGCGCACCAAGCTGGTTGCCGCGTTTGTGGGTTTGTCGCTGGTTCCAACCATCCTGCTTTTTTTGTTTGCCATCAATTTTCTCTCCTATTCGATAGAGTTCTGGTTCAATATTAAAATCGGGGATGCCTTGGCGAGATCACTGGAAGTCGCCCAGACGTATTACACGCAGACGGAGGAACTGGCCAAATTTAATGCCCGCCAAATCAGCGCGGACATCACCAAAAACCGGCTCTATGAGGCCGCGAGAGCCGATTATCTCAATAGTCTGCTGTCTCAGCGCCAGAAAAACTACAAAGTTGGAAGGGTGGAAGTCTATTTTGATTTCAATAACAGGAGCCTTGTGTTTGCCGACGCCGAGAATGCTTTGCTGCCGTCCGTTGCTCTGTCGCCGAAAATGCTGGAGGATATTTATTCGGGAAAGGAAATAGCCACCGTGTCTCCCACCCCTGTCGGGGATGCGATTGTGGGCGTTGCGCCGGTTTTCTCCTATGCCGTCGGGACGGAAGTCATTGGCCGTGTTTCCGTAAGCTACAATGTTCCACAGGGGTTTGTTGATAAACTGCGGAGCATCGCCAACGCATCCGAACAGTACGGACAGATTAAACTTCTGAAAAATCCGATTAAGTTTAATTATGTTGTGACCCTGTCGATTGTAACGCTGGTAATTATTTTCCTGGCGACATGGTTTGGCCTGTCGCTTGCCCAAAGCATTACCAATCCCATCCAGGATCTCGTATCCGCGACCAACAGGATTACCCAGGGCGACCTGGACAGCCGGATTAACATTGAGGCTGACGATGAAATCGGGCTTCTGGTCAAGTCGTTCAACGCCATGACGGATGATTTGCAAAAAAGCAAAACAGGACTGATCGAAGCGAATATCTCTCTTGAAGAGCGGCGAAAATACATGGCCGCTATTTTGCGGAATGTTTCCGCGGGCATTATTTCCGTGGATAAAATCGGCACGATTACAACCATCAACCGTGCCGCGGAAGCCATACTGGAGATTGACGCCGCCCGTCTCCTGTCCCGGAATTATCGAGACCTTTTGCCGGATGAACATCTGGTCTTGGTGAATTCCTTCCTGCTGGAAATGAAGGAGAGCCATAAACGAGTTCTGCAGAAACAACTGGAGCTTACGCTGCGGGACAAGGCTTTAACGATCCTGCTGACGTTGACGGCGATTGAGGATGAAGAAGGGAACGATTCCGGCATCGTCGTAGTGTTCGAAGATTTAACGGAACTACAGAAAGCCGAACGCGCGGCGGCCTGGCGGGAAGTGGCCAGACGCATGGCGCACGAAATTAAAAATCCGCTCACGCCCGTGCAGCTTTCCGCGCAGAGGCTTCAGCGCAAATACGGCGACAAACTGGGTGAGGAAGGCTCGGTTTTCAAGGAATGCACCCAGACCATCATCGATCAGGTGGAGGTGCTGAAAAATCTGGTGAATGAATTTTCCCGCTATGCGCGTATGCCGGTGACGACACTTGCCCTCAATGATCTCAATGCGGTGGTGTCCGACGCGGTGGTGCTTTTCATGGATGCGCATAAAGATATTCATTTTGAATATCGTCCGGCCGAAGGATTGCCGAAATTCAATCTGGATGCCGAACAGATCAACCGGGTCATGATTAATCTTCTGGATAATGCCGTCGCGTCCATTAATACGAAGACGGGCCATATCGGGGTCCTGATTAAATATGATTCGACACACAAGAAGGTCACCGTCGCCGTTGCCGACGACGGCGCCGGTGTTCCGGCCAGTTATAAGCGGAAAGTATTTGAGCCGTATTTTTCAACCAAAAAATCGGGAACGGGCCTGGGGCTGGCTATTGTCAGCTCCATTATATCGGATCATAAGGGCAAGGTGACCGTCAGCGACAACTATCCGACGGGAACGATTGTATCTTTTCAGTTGCCCGTTTCCGAAGTTTAATCTATAGGTCAAAAAGAAGTTGAGTGTATTTTATGAATGAAACTATTCTTGTCGTGGATGATGAGGTCACCATCTGCCAGTCGCTGAAGGCTATTCTGGAGGATGAAGGCTACCAGGTGCTGGTGGTGGGCAGCGGCGAAGAGGCGATTAAGGCGGTCGATGAAGAAATGCCGCAGCTGGTCCTGCTGGATATCTGGCTGCCCGGCATTGACGGCCTGGAAGCGCTCAAGGCCATCCATACCGCCCATCCGAACGTGTTGATTATCATGATGTCCGGCCACGGCACCATTGAGACGGCCGTAAAAGCAACCAAACTCGGCGCTTTTGACTTTATCGAAAAGCCTTTGTCGCTGGATAAGGTGATTATTCTGGTGAGCAATGCGCTGAATATTGTTCGTCTGGAAGAAGAAAATATTTTATTAAAGCAGAAAGTATCGCACCAGTACGAACTGACGGGGAGCAGTCCGGTCATCACCGAACTCAAAGAGATGATCGGCATCGTGGCGCCGACCAATGCCTGGATTCTGATTATGGGCGAAAACGGAACGGGGAAGGAGCTGGTGGCGCGATCGATCCATCATTTAAGCCGCCGGTCGCACAAACCGATTGTAGAAGTCAACTGTGCGGCGATTCCCGAGGAGCTGATCGAGAGTGAATTATTTGGGCACGAAAAAGGCGCTTTCACCGGAGCGACTGAAAAAAAGCGCGGCAAGTTCGATCTGGCCCACGAAGGAACAATTTTTCTGGATGAAGTTGCGGACATGAGCCTCAAAGCGCAGGCAAAGATATTACGGATTCTCCAGGAGAAAAAATTTGAAAGAGTCGGCGGCAATAAACTGATCGATATGGATGTTCGGGTTCTGGCCGCGACGAATAAAGATCTGGAGCAGGAAATGGAGGCGGGCCGGTTCCGTCAGGATCTGTATTATCGTCTGCACGTTATTCCCCTGCGCGTACCGCCGCTTCGAGACAGAAAAGAGGATATTCCTTTCCTGGCGCAGCGCTTTCTTGAGGATTTTGCCGTGAAGGAAGGTCAGCGGCCGAAGATCGTCGCCGGCGGCGCCATGGAAAAATTAATGGCGCATGACTGGCCCGGCAACGTCCGGGAACTGAAAAATATTATTGAAAGGCTGATTATTCTGACACCGTCCAATGACATCAAGGCGGATGATATTCCTGAACTCAATATAAGATCCGAGTCAGGTGCCGCGGCGCCGGAGTCGCCAACCGCCGGTGATTCGCTGCGAGACGCCCGACTGGATTTTGAAAGGCAGTTTATCATCAAGAAACTCGAAGAGTTTGACGGAAACATTTCCAAAACAGCCGAAGCCATCGGTTTGGAACGGAGCAATCTGCACAAAAAACTCAAAGCCCTGAAAGTGCCTGTAAAAGAATAGGTTAAGGACTGAAGGCTGAAGACCGAAGGTCAAAAGGAAAGGGGCAAGACATTGATTGCAATGTCTTGCCCCTTTATATTTTTATTTCAGATGCCGTGCGGCACATCTTTGTAACCTTCAGCCTTGAGCTTCAGCCTTTGGTCTTATTCATCTGCTTGGTCATGTCGGAAATGGAGAACCTGTTGAAGGGCAGGAAGATGACACCCAGGATGACAACCGTCGCGATAGACAGGAAATGGTAAACAAGGGCAAAAGAAAAGGCTTCGGGTCTGGCGACGCCGAAAAGACTCAGCCCCAGGATACAGGCATAATGCCAGTTGCCGATGAAGCCCGGCGCGGTGGGAATGGCGATGCCGGCAATCAGAATGACCATGACCACAAACGCTGCCAGAGCCGGCAGATTAAAATCGAAAGCCAAAAGCAGAGCATAAATCGCGGCGACATCCACAAGCCAGACGACGGCGGACAAAATCAATAGATAAAAAAGCCTTTTCACATCCGTGATCACTTGAAATCCGTCAATAAAATGGTGGATTACTTTATGAACGGTCTGTGCAAGTTTACCGGGTATCCACCGTAAAATCCGGTCGATGATTCCAACCGCTGTTTCCCTGCGCCATACTAAACCTGCCACCAGGGCGATCATCGTCATCGTCAGAATAAAAAAAATGACGCCGGACTTGATCATCCAGGAAGGTAAATCATCCTGCAGGATGAGAACCGCAACGGTGATGGTCAGTACGGCGAGGCTGTCCAGCACCCTTTCCACAACAATCGTTCCCAGCGCTGAAGACATTTTGATCGGACTTTTTTGTGCGATGAGATAGGGTCTGGCCAGTTCGCCGATGCGGGCCTGAATCGCAGCAATTGCCAGGAAGCCGACACTGGTTACCGCAAAGAGCGTCAATTGAGAGATTTTTCCCAGCGGCTGAAGAATGACGCCCCAGCGGTAGGAGCGCAGCGCCTGCATGAAAACGATAAAGAAAAGAGACCCTACGGCGTATCCGAAATTAATTTTCTTCAGGTGAGCAATGGTTTCATCAAAATGGATGCCCCGAATGGAGAAGTAAATCAGGATCATGCCCAGCATGATGCCGAAAAGAAGTTTCTTATTCATGAAATGCCAAGCGGGCCCTTATATCGATGCAAAAAAAGCAATCACCTCGCAGCAAGCTTAAGGAGAATTAACGCTCGTCTTGCCAAAGCGGGATTAAATCTTGGACAGGTTATCGGCTATTCTATCATGGAGAAGCTGTGAGGACAGCTTATTGCCGACTAAGCCTACTCGAATGCCGACCGTTATCTGGTTTTTTGCCCGATAGGTTATTTCAAACTTCACCTTTTCATCATTGATTGTGGCCGTAATCGTTCCCTTGGCGATTTCTTTGACCGGCTGGACTTCCGTGCCGCGCATATCGGCGACTGTTTTCTCGCAGGCATTCCAGACTTTATCGAAAGACGCGATGTAGTCCGTTTTCAATTCGCCGTTGATGTAAAAATAGGTTCCCGTGCCTGCACCGACCGCCGCTCCGCCTACCACCAGCGCGGCACAGCCGGAAAAGAGAAAAAGAACAAATAAGCAGACCATGAGGCGATATTTATTGTTTTTCATATAGATTCCTCCAGATCATTCGAGTTGGCTCATTTTAAACATATTGCGGAATGGATTGCAACTTGATTATGTTACATCACTTATCGATGCCGCTATCTGAGCTTTTCAAATTCCCGCAGCAGGTCTTCCTGTTTTCTCGTCAACTCCGTTGGAATTTTGACGAAGACTTCAATGATCTGATCGCCCCGGCCGTATCCCTGCAGATGAGGGATGCCTTTACCCTTAAGGCGGAATGTGTGTCCGGTTTGCGTTCCTCTGGGGATTTTAATTTTTTCAGTTTCTTTCAAAGTGGGAACTTCAATCGTTGCGCCCAGCGCCGCCTGCACAAAAGAGATGGGGATACGGCATAAAACATCGTCTTCCGAGCGAACGAAGAATTCGTGGTCTTCCACCTGTAAAAAAACATACAGGTCCCCGCTGGGGCCTCCCTGTTTCCCCGCTTCGCCTTCGCCGCGCAGACGCAGGCGCGAGCCGGTTTCCACACCGGCGGGGATTTTCAACTCGACCGTTTTGTGTTGCTTTTCCTTGCCTGTGCCTCGGCATGTATGGCAAGGTTTGGCAATGAATTTACCGTGCCCGTTACAGTGGGGGCAGGTGGAACTGATGGTAAAAAAACCACTGGATTGAACAACCTGACCCCTGCCTTGGCAGGTTGGGCAGGTTGCAGGAACCGTGCCGGGCGACGCGCCCGTTCCCGCACATTCATGACAGATATGGAGTTTCTCCAGATCGATGGTTGTGGTCAGACCGAAGGCCGCGTCGAGAAAAGATATTTTCAGGTCGTAGCGCAGATCAGCGCCGGCCCGCGCGGCTTGACGTGATCGTCCTCGACCGCGCTGGCGGCCAAAACCGAAAACGTCTTCAAAGATATCGCCGAAATTGGAGAAGACGTCGTCAAAGCCGCTGAAACCCTGGAACCCGGTGTTGCTCAAGCCGGCATGGCCATAATGATCATAGATTTCTCTTTTTTGCCGGTCGCTTAAGACTTCGTAGGCTTCGGCGGCTTCCTTGAATTTTTCCTCCGATTGCTTGTCTCCCGGGTTTTTGTCGGGATGGCATTGCATGGCTATTTTCCGGTAGTTTTTCTTGAGTTCTTCATCCGAAGCTGTTTTGCCGACGCCCAGAATTTCGTAATAATCCCTCTTGGTCATGCGCTTTGTTTTGATTCCTCCGCTTTCATCTTATTCATGAGCGCGTTCATCAATCCGGTATTGCTCGTTTTTTCAAGAGCTTGTTTTGCAAAAGCGTATTTTCCAAGCTCCATGGCCGTTTGGGCGATGTTTTCCCAATCGGCGTCTCGAAGCTCAATGCCCAGCGCCCTTGCCGCGCCCTGAAAAAGAAAGACATCGCCGCCGGCAAGGGCGATGTCTTTGATTTTTTGCATGCCGGCGAGATGTTCGGCCTTGGCATAAAAATCCAACGCATCCGAAAGCGCACCGGCTTCCAGATACATGTCCCCGGTGCTGATCAGTGATGCGGGGGATGTCTTATCAATATATAAAATTTTTTGTTTTAATCGGTAATCCGGCAGTTTTCCAGCGCTCAACGAAATCCTCCTCAAAAAAACGACGCCGTGAGGATAAACACGGCGTAATGTAATAACGGTTCGGTGTCTGTCAATGGTTTTGGGAAAATATTATTTTACCAGGCGTGAAAACGCCTCTTTATATTTAGCCCTGGTTTTTTCGATAATATCCGGCGGCAATTCGGGCGCGGGCGGTTTCTGATTCCAATGGATCGAAAGCAGATAATCGCGCAAAAACTGTTTATCGAAACTTTTCTGAGAGCGCCCTTCTTCGTAATCATCGGCCGGCCATAAACGCGATGAGTCGGGTGTAAGCAATTCATCAATCAAAATCAATTTCCCGCCGATCAGGCCGAATTCCATTTTGGTGTCGGCGATGATCATACCGGCTTTTAAAGCGATGGAGGCCGCCCGTTCGTAAATAGCCAGGGATGTTTTGATCACCTGCTCCGTGAGCTCCACGCCGATGATATCCTCCATTTCGACCCGTGTGATCGGCGAATCATGCTGACCTTCCGGAGCCTTCGTGGTCGGGGTAAAAATTGTTGGAGACAGTTTGCAGGATTCTTTCAATCCCTCCGGCAGTTTAATGCCGGAAACGGATTGGCTGTGGCGGTAATCATTCCAGCCGGAGCCGGCCAGATATCCCCGCACGATACATTCCACCGGCAGGGGCGTTGCCTTTTTGACCAGCATGCTTCGTCCCTGCAGGCTTTCGAAATAGGGGGCGCATTCCGGAGGAAAATCAGCGGCATTCGTGGAGACGATATGATTGCCGATAATATCCTCCATCTTTTGAAACCAGAAGGCGGACATTGTGTTCAGGATGATGCCTTTGCCCGGAATCGGATTGGGCATAATGACGTCAAAAGCGGAAATCCGGTCTGTGGCTACAAGCAGCAGGTAATCCTTTACCGCATAAATGTCGCGCACTTTGCCGCGTTTGATGAATTTCAGCTTCGGGAAATTGGTCTGTGCAATGGTTTTAGTCATCGGTCGTCTGTTCCTTTATTGAACTGAGGGGTTATATTTTTTTTCGTGTCCGATGGTGGACGTCGGGGTGCGGCCGTAATTGTGGCCGGGCAGCACCTTGGTGTCGTCCGGCAGTGTGAAGAGTTTCGTTTTGATGGCCTGGTACATTGTTTGCCATGAGCCGCCGGGCAGGTCGGTGCGGCCGACCGCTTCCACAAACAGCGTGTCGCCGGTGAAAATATAACCCGGTGTGTAAAGACACATGCCGCCGGGTGAATGGCCGGGCGTGTGGATGACGTTCAATTCAATATTTCCCACAGAAATGATGTCTTTGTCTTTCACAAGAATATCCGGGGGGGGCGATGGTTTCGCTCCGAACATTTTGAGCATCATCGCCGGTGTGGAGGTGAGCATGACGGCGTCGTCTTCGTGTACGATGATTTTAGCGCCGGTCAGTTTTTTCATTTCCGCGTTGCCGCCGATGTGATCTACATGACCGTGTGTGTTGACGATATAGTTGATTCGCAAATTGTTTTTTACCGCCGTTGAGAGAATTTCATGAGTGTTGTCGGCCGGATCAATAACCAGTGCGTCGCCGGTGACGGGGTCCCCGACCACATAGGCGAAAACGGCCATGTGGCCGACCTGCATTTGTTGAACGAACATAACCACTCCTTCAAAAATAATAGATGCGTAAACTAGCACGATCGTGTGGAATTCGTCAATTTAATTCCGGCGTCTGAAAACGGCGCCGAAAAAGCCGTCCATCGGATACCGGTGAGGGTAAGTTCTGAAGAATCCATAACGATCCACAAAGGTTTGTAAGACGGGGGGACTGACGGGCTCGACCGTGAACTGCGGGCAGTCGGCTAAGAACCCAAGAATAACATGGTCGTTTTCCGAGGGCAAAAGGGAGCAGGTACAGTAAATAAGGCGGCCGTTTTTTTGAACCGCGGTGGCGGCGTTTTGCAGGATGGTTTTCTGGAGTTTCGCATGGGCGCTGATATCACTGGATTTTAAACGCCACTTGATCTCCGGATTGCGCCTTAGTGTGCCGGTGCCGGAACAAGGCGCGTCCACCAGAACGACGTCAAATTGCCCGGTCAACAGGGCGGGCAAAGGACAGGTAAGGTCGGCCTGCATGGTTTCGATGATCGAAATTCCTTGTCTGGAAGCGTCTTTATTGAGTTGCGCAAGTTTCTCCGTATCACGGTCAAGGGCTACAATCCGGCCCTGGTTTTTCATCAGGGCGGCCAGATGGCTTGTTTTGCCTCCACTGCCCGAGCAAACATCGAGGATGTTTTTGCCGCTTTGGGGGCTGGCCAGGTGGGAGACCAGTTGAGCCGCCTCGTCCTGGAGTCGCAAAAGGCCCTCTTGAAAGAAAAGGGTTTTTTGAATGGGCAGGGGAGGATCAAGCAGGTTGATGCCGTCGGGCGAAAACGGCGTCGGCGCGCAGTTGAAATCTTGGGAATTGAGATGTTCCTCCAACGTCGATCTGGACATTTTCAGCGTGTTGACGCGGACAGTCGGAGGCGGCACTTCATTGTTGGCGTGGCACAGCGCCGTGGTTTCGTCCCGGCCGAAAAAATCGAGCCATTGTTCAACCAGCCACAAAGGATGGGAGTAAAAAGCCGCGATATATTCGGCTGTGTTTTTTTCCGCGCTGGGGAAGATCGTTTTATTTGTGTTGCGCAGGTGGCTTCTCAAAACGGCATTGACTAATCCGCCGGCTCCCGGGTTGATGCGTTTGGCGATTTTTACCGCTTCATCCACGACTGCAAAGGCCGGCAGCCGGTCGCTGAATTCAAGCTGATAAAGCCCTGAACGCAGGATGTTTTTGACATTTTCTTCCATTTTGTCATAATCGCCGCGGCAAAGCCCGGCCAGAATCCAGTCCAGATGTCCCTGCATCCTCAGAACGCCATAGACCAGATGCGTGAGCAGGCGGCCGTCAGCGGTTCCGGAAAGAGATTGCTCATCCAGTTGTATATCCAGTAATTCTCCGGCGAAGGCCCGGCTGGTGGCAACCCTGTTTAATATGTCCACCGCCTGATGTCGAATCGTCTTTTTCATAGCGTCATTTTTACCGTTGACCTGTCATGCAGCACTTGTTGCCGCCTTCAGCCTCCAGCCTTCGGTTATCCCAGCAAGGTTCCAGGTTTCAGTGGATAGCCGCGCAGAAAGTCGTGAATAGGCATCCTTTTTTTCCCCGCCAGTTGAACTTCTTTCAATACGACACAGCCGTCGGATGCCGTGACGGGTAAGCCTGTGGCGTTGACAGGTTTGACAATGCCCGGCGGCTGAATGACGGGACCAGGCTGGGCAACGGCGCTAAAAATCTTCAGGGTCTGTTCTTTTAGAGACGTATAGGCCGCTGGCGTTGGACTCAGACCGCGGATGAGATTGACGATGCCGGCAGCCGTGTCGTGCCAGTTGATTTGGCCTGTTTCCTTGTTTAGCCGGGGAGCGAAAGTTACGCCGGCTGGATCCTGTTTTTGTGTTCGGGCGGCGCCGGAAACCACCTGTTCAATGGTTTTAAGAAGCAATATTGCGCCGAGTTTTGCCAGACGGTCATGCAGTTCACCGTAAGTCTCGGTGGCCCCAATCGGTGTTTCTGCCTGCGAAAGGATATCGCCGGAATCCATTCCTTCATCCATCAGCATAATGGTTACACCGGTTTTT
>WOYI010687625.1_pt1 | contig 20614 bp, 17 predicted proteins | sample 6423411 | NCBI WGS metagenome assembly WOYI01 (sample SAMN13441803, study PRJNA592873) | oil field metagenome | biome: oil field; feature: oil-well bore; material: oil-contaminated soil; isolation source: oil-contaminated soil from oil-well borehole | place: Germany: Wietze | collected 2016-10-18 ... | reverse complement strand
TCCCATTGCAGCCGCCTGACCAGTCGAGCAACGCAGGGTACCCCGAAGGGGCGGCAAACCGGGGGCGACTTCTTTTGGTTACTTTTCTCGGCAAGACGGGAAAGTGACTTGCTGTCGGGCAACCCCCGACGGTTTTGGTTTTGATCGAAAGTTACGTGCCGAACTTTTTCATCTTCTCCAACGCATCCCCCACCGTCGGATAAAGCAACCTCACCTGCAGCTCCCTCTTCATCCTCACATCACTCAACCGCCGAGACTCCGCCATAAACGACCACATCCCCGCCGACACCACCCGCTGCACCTCATCCCGCGCCAATCGCGGCGGACGCGGCAGACCATAAGCATCCGCCACCAGGTCGAAGTAATCCCCCATCTTCATCCCATCGTCATCCACCGCGTGATACACGCGATTGCTTTTGCCGCGACGCAGTGCGGCTACGATGATGCGCGCCAGGTCGTCGGCGTGGATATGGTTGGAATAACTGTCTTCTGCGGCAATGATCGCGGGCGCGCCCGAACGCAATCTTTCCAGCGGCAGACGTTCACTTGCATAGATGCCGGGCACACGCAGGATGCAGGCGTGCACGCCGCTGCGGCCGGCCCAGTTGCGCACTTGCTGCTCCGCGCTCACGCGCAACGCTGCTCGCGCGTTGTGCGGCGTTGTGCGGCGCGTCTCGTGCACTTCCTCGCCCGCGCAATCGCCATACACGCCGCTGGTGCTGATGTAGATGAAGCGCTGCGGCAACTCCCCTTGCGACAAGGCGGCGAGCAGATGGGATATGCGCGTGTCGCGGCTGCCGCCTGCCAGCGGCGGTGCGAGGTGGATCACGACATCCGCCAAACCGCCGATGCGCGCCAGACTGCGCCTGTCGTCGAGATCGGCAATCAGCGGTATCGCGCCGCCAGCGCGCCACTCGGCAGCTTTTTTCGGATTGCGCAATAGCGCGCAGATGCGGTAGTGGGCGCATAGCAAGGGCACCAAACGCCGTGCGATGTCCCCACTGCCGACAAGGAGCAGATTAGTCATTGGGCGATTATGCGTTAAAATCGCGCCCCCCATAAATTTCGGAATACGCGCCATGAGTTTCAAGACCACGATACAGCCCAGCCAGCACACTTTCCCCGTTGCGGAAGGCGAGACCATTCTGGAGGCTGCGCTGGAGCACGGCCTGGTGCTGCCCTACAGCTGCCGCAACGGTGCATGCGGCGTGTGCAAAGGCAAGGTTCTGGAAGGCAAGGTCGATTTCGGCGAGCATCAGTCTTACGCGCTGACCGACGAGGAAAAGGCCGAGGGTATGGCGCTGTTTTGCTGCGCAAAACCTTTGTCGGACGTGGTGATCGAGAGCCATGAAGTGACGCGCGCGCAGGACATCCCGGTGAAGATGCTGCCGTGCCGCGTGGAGAAGATGGAGAAGCTGGCCGACGATGTGATGGCGATCTTCCTCAAGCTGCCCGCCAATGAGCGCTTGCAGTTCCTCGCCGGCCAATACATCGACATCCTGCAGAAAGACGACAAGCCGCGTAGCTTCTCGCTGGCCAATGCGCCGCATGACGACGGCCTGCTGGAACTGCACGTCCGCTACATTCCCGGCGGCACGTTCACCGAGCATGTGTTCAACACCATGAAGGAACGCGACATCCTGCGCATCAAAGGGCCGCTGGGCAGCTTCTTCCTGCGCGAGGATTCGGAGAAGCCCATCGTGTTCGTCGCCAGCGGCACCGGTTTCGCGCCGGTCAAAGCCATCGTCGAACATGCGATCAAGATCGGCTTCAAACGCGAGATGCATCTGTACTGGGGCGTGCGCAAAGCCGCCGACCTGTACATGCTGGACAAGATCCGCGCATGGGCAGCGCATGGCATCAAGTTCACGGCGGTGGTTTCCGATGAAGCCTGGGAAGGACGTGGCGGCTTCGTGCATCAGGCGGTACTGGAGGATTTCGCCGATCTGTCCGGCTACGATGTGTATGCCTGCGGCGCACCGGTGGTGGTGGAAGCGGCCCACCGCGATTTCACTACGCAGCGCGGCCTGCCGAACAGCGCTTTCTATTCCGACGCGTTCACTTTTGCGCCGAAGAGCCCGACTCCGCCAGCTGCGTAGCTTTCTGGTAGTACTTGAAGGCGTCATCCGGCTTTTGCTGTTTCTCCGCCAGATGCGCCAGCGCCGTATAGGCATCGCGGCTGGGTTGCAGACTGATGCTGGCATCCAGATAGCTCTGCGCCTTGCCCCATAGCTCCTGATGCAGGCACAGCTTGCCCAGTGTCAGCATCAGACCGGCATCGTCGTGGTGCTCTTTCAACCATTCCTCTGCCTGCTCGATCTGCGCGACCACGCTGCCTTCGCGGCAATCCCCGTATAGCGCGACCAGCCCGCTGTCCCATTCCGCGTTCAGTGTCTCGGCCAGTAATTTGCGCGACATCGCGCATTCACCCAGACGCATGAAGGTGCGTGCCGCCTCGGCAGCGATGCGCGGCAGATGCTTGTACTTGCCCGGCATGCTCTTCCACACCGCGCGCAACGATTTGGCATCTTCCGCGCAGGCGCGCAATTTTTCCATCCACGCCTGCTGGCGCATCTGCTCGGCCATGGCGTGATGCGAATCGTTGCGTTTCTCCAGCTGGTTGGCCACATCCAATACGGCGTCCCAGTTGCGCGCTTGCTGCTGCGCTTTCAGTTCCAGCGTCAGCGCGCCGACATGCTTGCGCTGCGCGTTGCCCGGCAATGCTTTCAGCGCGCCGAGCGCCTTTTGCGGCTGGCGTTGTTCAAGATCGAACTGCGCCTGCGCCATCAGCCGCAGCGTGTCGTCGCCCGGCGAACGGCCCTTGGCCGCGCGCAGGTGCGCGTCACGTTTGTCGAATTGGCGCAATTCATTCGCGGCGCGCGCCGCCAGGATGGCATTGAGCGAGGCGCTTTCGCCAAGCGCCATCGCGCGCTCCGCCTCTTTCTCCGCCACGGCAAAACGCCCCTCGAAATATGCCGTCAGTGCGGCCAGCATGGCTGCACGACCTTTCTTCTGTGCGCGTTCGGCGCGGAAGCGACGCACGAAATCGGGCAGCGTCAGCGCACCGAACACCATGCGCAACAGAACATATACGCCTGCCAACAAAAGCAGCTGCGCCAATATGTACAGGGTGAGCGAAAGCTCTATGCGCCAGGGGGCGTACACCAGCAACACGTAGCCGGGATTGCGGGCGAATACGGAAAATCCCGCTGCAACAGCGAAGATCGCCAGCAGCCAGAACAGGAATCTCATTTCGCGCTCCGCTCCTGCGCGGCGCGATAGTTGCGCACGGCATCCAGCGTGGGGCCGATGTCCGGCACGTCGGCAGCGATCACGGCGGCGGACAGTTTCTTCACCTCCTCCAGCACCCGCTGCGTACTGCTTGCCGTGTTATCGCAGTAACGGCCCAGCCATGTCTGCACGGTCTTCAACTCGCGACGGAAACCGGCCTGGTCGCGCGTCATCAACGCCAGTTTTGCGGTGAGCAAACGCAGCTTCACGTTCTCGCGCAGAAAGAAAGACTGTTCGGGAGACAGCAGCGGCAATTCCTGCTGGCGGGTATCTTCGATGCGGATAAGCTGGCGCAGTTCCTGCCACAGCTCATGCCAGAAACGCTGCCACCAATTGCCCTCTGCCGGTGCTGCGGTCGCCACTTTGGCACCGGCAGGAGGACGCACATCCTGCGCCAGCGGCAATTTATCCACCGCGAGGATGATGCCATCCAGTTGCTTGCTCAATTCGGGCAGATCGACTTCCGGCAATGCGCGCAGATGCTCGATGTCGCGCGCGATGCGCTTGCGCAGATCCGCCAGCCCCGGCCTGTCCAGCCGCTGCAAACGACTGTCCGCATTCTGCATGGCGATCAGTGCCGCTTTGACGTTGGCGGACAACTGCAACTGCTGATCCGCCACCAGCAACACCTGTTCGACATCCGCCAGCACGCCCGCGTCGCGGTTGCTGGCGATGTCCTGATAGAGCGCATCGAGCACCGCACGCTGCGCCTGTGTCTCGGCAAAGCGGTTCTCCAGCAGGCTCAATTTTCCGCCGAGGTCACGCACCTGTTCCTGGCTTTGCGCCAGCAGGGTCTGGTTCGCCTGATTGCTGCCGGACACTTCGCTCAATCGCTGCGCCACCAGTTCTTGCAACTGGTTGATGCGGTTATGCGCATCCAGCCATTGCCAGATAAAGATCGCCACCAGCACCGCCAGCGTGAGCTGGCTGAGCGACATGCGCGACACCGCCGAAGTCACGCGATTCTCGTGCGCGACATGCTGCGTCTCGGCCGCTTTTTCGTGCGGGGCGGGTGTCGTACCGGATGATGTCTCTTCGCTCATGCTCGACTCACTTTCTGTGCTGTGCGGCCCATGCTACCAAACCCGCGCACACTCCGTCATCTCCGGTGCTGGTAATGACCACCCGCCGCCAGCCTTGCGACTGTGCGATTTGGGCGATACGCGGATGCGCCACGAACAGGGTCGCGTTTCGTGCCAGTGTTGCGGCAGTCTCTCCCAGCTCCTGATGCAGGTGCGTCAGCGCCTCGCTGCTGGTGACGATGATGCCATCGGGCCGCGCGGCCAGCCAGGCATCCGCGTCCAGCTCGGGTTTGCTGCGTTGATAGCAGGTCACATACTCGACCTGCGCGCCGCGCGATGCAAGCGTCTCACCCAACAGCTCGCGTCCGCCGTCGCCGCGCAGGATGGCGATGCGCCAACCTGCCACTTGCTGCAATTCGGGCAGGGCCAGCAGGCCTTCGCTATCGAAACGCTCGCCCGGCGCGATCACCTGTTCGACTTGCAGTTTGCGCAGCGCCTTGGCCGTGCCCTGGCCGACGGCCGCGACGCGCACCCCGTTTGGAATGTGATGCAGGGCAGCCATGCCATAGTGCACGGCATTCGGACTGATGAAGACAAGAAGTTGGCAGCCGGTGGCGCGTTGCGCGAATGCCCGCAACGCGGTCCGGTCCGCGGCCGGCGCGATTTCCAGCAGAGGCAGCATGACAGGATTGGCACCGAGTGCCCGCAGGCTTGCAGCCAATCCGCGCGCCTGGGCACGCGGGCGCGTGACAATGATATTCAGTCCGGCGAGAGGGGATGCGGACATAAAAACCTCACCACAGAGACACAGCGGCACGGAGAAAACCAGTTCGGGTTTTGTTTTTCCTCTGTGCCTCTGTGTCTCTGTGGTGAATAGTTTTTGTCATCCTACAAAGCCAGCGCCGCCAGAATCTCGCCCGCCCCCTGCTTGAGCAGGTCTTGAGCCAAGAGGTCACCCAGCGCTTCGGGGTGGGCGATGTCGCCGATGTGTTCGGCGCGCAGCAGTCGCGCACCGTCCGGCGTGGCAACAAAGCCGCGCATGCGCAGCTTGCCGTTCTGCACTTCGGCGAAACCGCCCAGCGGCACCTGGCAACTGCCGGCCAGCGCGCGGCTCATGGCGCGCTCCGCCAGCACGCAGGCGGCCGTATCGGCGTGGTGCAACGGTGCCAGCACTGCCGCCAGATCGGCACGGCCTTCGCGTGTCTCGATACCCAAAGCTCCCTGTCCCACAGCGGGCAGACTTTCGTCGCTGGAGATCTCGTTGCGGATGCGTGCGCCCAGCCCCAAACGTTTGAGTCCGGCGGCGGCAAGGATGATGGCGGCGTATTGCTCTTCGTCCAGCTTGCGCAGACGGGTCTGCACGTTGCCGCGCAGCGGTTCGATCTTCAGATGCGGGAAGCGCGCGCGCAGCTGGCTTTCGCGGCGCAGACTGGAGGTGCCGACCACGCTGCCGGACGGCAGGGATTGCAGGCTGTCAAAATCGTTGGAAACGAATGCGTCGCGAGGATCTTCGCGCTCGCCGATGCAGGCCAGCGTGAAACCTTGCGGCAGGTTCATCGGCACATCCTTCAGGGAGTGCACCGCAATATCGGCGCTGCCGTTCTCCAGCGCCGTCTCCAACTCCTTCACAAACAATCCCTTGCCGCCTATCTTGGACAAGGTGACGTCCAGGATCTGGTCGCCCTGCGTGGTCATGCCGAGAATTTCAACTTCGGTTTGCGGGTATAATGCGCGCAGCCTGTCCCGTATATGTTCTGCCTGCCACATGGCCAGCGCGCTTTCGCGCGAGGCAATCACCAGACGGGATGGAGGAGTGAACGTAGCCTGATTCATCGGTATTCCTTGCAATTAATTAGTTCAAATAGCGCGGCGCATTCTAGCAGGAGCGCCGCGCTTTTGCGCCGACGACATAATTTATGAAAACAAATCTGATCGCAGCACCCACCAACATCTCCAGCAAGGACGCTCCTTTGCGCGAAGATATTCGCTTGCTCGGACGTGTGCTCGGCGACACACTGCGCGAGCAGGAAGGCGAAGCGACCTACGAATTGATCGAAAGCATCCGCCGCGCCGCAGTGACATTCCGCAAGACGCAGGATGAGCGCGACGGCGAAAAGCTGGAACAGATGCTGGATCACCTTTCCCCGGAAGAAACGCTGCTGGTGGTGCGCGCCTTCAGCTATTTCTCGCAACTTTCCAACATCGCGGAAGACCTGCACCACAACCGCCGCCGCCGCGCGCACCAGAAAGCCGGCTCGCGCCCGCAGGAAGGCAGCCTGCAACTGGTGCTGAACCACGCCCACGAGCAGAAGCTTGATGCCAATGCCGTGCGCGCATTCTTCGACAAGGCAGTGATCTCGCCGGTGCTGACCGCGCACCCCACCGAAGTGCAGCGCAAGAGCATCCTCAATTGCCAGCTCGTCATCTCCAAATTGCTGGCCGACCGCGACCGTCTGGACATGACGCCGGAAGAACTGGACGAGAACGAAGAGACCCTGCACCGTTTCGTGCTCATCCTGTGGAGCACGCGCATGCTGCGCACCACCAAGCTGAAGGTCGAGGACGAGATCAACAACGGCCTGTCGTTCTACGACTACACCTTCCTGCGCGAGATCCCCAAGCTGTATGGCAACATGGAAAAACAGCTGGAGAAGAGCTACGGCCAGCGCTTCGACCTGCCGCCCTTCCTGCGCGTGGGCAGCTGGATCGGCGGCGACCGCGACGGCAATCCCTTCGTCACCCACGAAGTGATGCTGGACGCGGCCAAGCGCCATTCCGCCACCGCGCTCGACTATTACATGTCCGAGACCAATCTGCTCAGCGCGCGCCTGAGTCTTTCCAGCCGGATGGTGGACATCAGCCCGGAACTGGCCGACTTCGCCGAGCGTTCTCCGGACCAGGCAGAGAGCCGCGAGGATGAACCCTACCGTCGCGCCATGCTCGCGATCTATGCGCGCCTGGTCGCCACCACCGAGCACATGGGGCATCGCGTACACCACCTGCACCCTGTCGCCAGGACGGTGCAGCCTTACGCCAAAGCGGAGGAATTCATCGCCGAACTCGATATCGTCATCCAGTCGCTGGAACGTCACGGTGCCTTCTATCTGTCGCGCGGCCGCATGGGCGAACTGCGCCGCGCCGCTGAAGTGTTCGGCTTCCATCTGGCACCGCTGGATATGCGCCAGCACAGCGGCGTGCACGAGCAAGTCGTGAGCGAAATGCTGGCCAAGGCCGGCCACGCCGACTACGCCAAACAGGACGAGACGACACGTCGCGCCACCCTGCTTGCCGCCCTGCAGGCAGGCCGGCAACTGGCAGCCGAACCGGAAGACTTCTCGCCCGTCGTGCGCGGCGAACTGCAACTGATGCACGCCGCCGCCGCCATCCACAACCGTTTCGGCCGCAATGCACTGCCCAACTACATCATCTCCAAAGCGGATGCGGTGAGCGATGTGCTGGAGGTGGCGCTGATGCTGCAACAGAGCGGCCTGCTGAAAGACGGCGAACTGCAAGTCAATATCATCCCGCTGTTCGAGACCATCGACGACCTGCGCGGCGGCGGTGCCATCATGGACGCGCTGTTCTCTCTGCACTGGTATCGCGAACTGCTCAGGAACAGCCGCAGCAACACGCAGGAAGTCATGCTGGGTTACTCGGACAGCAACAAGGACGGCGGCTATCTGACCGCCAACTGGGAGCTGTACAAGGCCGAGCTGGATCTGGTGGAAGTGTTCAACAAGCACGGCGTCGAACTGCGCCTGTTCCACGGACGCGGCGGCACAGTCGGCCGCGGCGGTGGCCCCAGCTATCAAGCCATCCTGGCACAACCGCCGGGCAGTGTTAACGCACAGATCCGCATCACCGAGCAGGGCGAAGTCATCTCCAGCAAATATTCCGACCCAGAGATCGGTCGTCGCAATCTGGAGATCCTGGTGGCAGCCACCATGGAAGCCACGCTGATGGACTATCCGCACAATGCGGACGGCAACCCGGAGTTCATTCGCAGCATGGAGGCCATGAGTCTGGATGCCGTCGCCGCCTATCGCAGGCTGGTTTACGAGACACCCGGCTTCACCGAATTCTTCTTTGCCGCCACGCCCATCCGCGAGATCGCCGAACTGAACATCGGCAGCCGCCCTTCTTCACGCAAGGCGATGGATCGCATCGAAGACTTGCGCGCCATCCCCTGGGTATTCAGCTGGAGCCTGACGCGCATACTGCTGCCGGGCTGGTTCGGCTTCGGCAGCGCGGCCAAGAAGTTCGTCGCACGCGAAGGCCAGGCAGGCTTGGATCAACTGCGCGCGATGAACCGGGATTGGGCGTTCTTCCGCGGCCTGTTGTCCAACATGGACATGGTGCTGTCCAAGACCGACATGGGCATCGCCTCGCGTTACGCGGAACTGGTACCGGACGAGGCCTTGCGTGAAAAGGTTTTCGGCATGATCGTGCAGGAATGGCAAGACACGGTGGACATGCTGTTCAAAATCACCGGCGCCTCGCACCTGCTGGAAGACAACCCGACTTTCGCGCGCAGCCTGACCACGCGCACGCCCTATATCGACCCGCTCAACCACTTGCAGGTATCGCTGCTGCATCGTCACCGCAACGGCGACGACGACGTGAAGGTGAAGCGCGCCATCCACCTCACCATCAACGGCATCGCCGCCGGGCTGCGCAACAGCGGTTAACACAACAAAGCCCGCGATCTGCGGGCTTTTTTTTTTGGATGCTTGGGGCGCGGACTAGAATCTGGCGCGCCAAACCACGACCAATACCATCAGGATCAACGCCATCAGACTCTGCTCGATCTGGTTGCGCGCCTTGGCGATCATGCGCCCGTTGATCAGTTTCTTCTCGTGCTGCATCTCTTCATCGGCAGCTTCCAGCATCACCAGTAGCGGACGATCTATGCCGCGCACTTCCGAATCCGCCTTGCGCGGATCGTAGCCGGACTGCGCATACGATTCCTTCTCCTTCTTGTACTGCAGATAGTTCTCCTGATGCGCATCGATGAAAGTTTGCAGCTTCACGTTGACTGCCCGGACATCGCTCTGCTTCAAACCGGCTTCTGCCGCCTCCGCAACCTTGCGATACTGCTGCTCGTAGGCGCGCCAGTTCTTGTCCAGGCTGCCGCGGTCAGTACTGCGCAGCAACAGGTTCTTCCATTCCTGCACTTCCATCTTGTATTCCGCCTGCAAGGCATGTGCCACTGCGAACGGATCATCGGCGGCATTCAAGCGCTTTTCCAGTTCATCGGTACTTGTCCATATCAGGTAGAACCACAAGAAGAATGCTGCCGTCAGGCCCAACTTGGCCAGCATTCCCAATGAGAATATCGAACGTCGACGTGCTTCGAAGAACTCTGTAGATGCCATTTCATATCCCTTAAGTTGGTTTGCGGCACATATGTCATCTCCGCGCGGATTGGACCCGCAAACCCATGAAAGTTCCGTGGTTGATACGCGATGCTGCAGCAGCCTGCTTACTCAGCCGGCACGCATACGCCGGGCGTACACAAACCCCAACACTGCCATCATGAACAGGGAGACCGCCCCGAGCAGTCCCACCATGATATTGCGGCTGCCCTGCGTCTGCGGCGCGCGCACCAGTTGTTGCTTGGCATAGTCCGATATCCCCGTTTTGACCAGAACGATGCGTGTCTGCAAGCTACGATCCACGCCCAGCACCTGCCGGTCCACACTGTTCCTGCTATCGCCCCCGGAAGGTTTCAAACCTGCATAAGCCTGCAAATACCCGGTCAAAAGTGATTTGTGTTCCGCGATCAGCTCGTCGATATTCGCCGTCTCCATGCCGATATCCAGCATGATGCTTTTGGACTTCATCAGGGCGTACTGCACCGCGATGCTGGCTTCCTTGAAACCCTGCTGATGCTTGCTGTGCTGTGCACTGTCGTTCGCGCGCAGCAGCATGTCTTTCCATTCCTGTATCTGGCGCCCCAGGCCGATGGCGGCATCATCCAGATATTCTTCGATCTCCAGCAGCTGCACGCTGCGCTTGGCGGAAGAGACATCGACTTCCAGGAACAGTTGCGACAATTGATAACCGCCCAGCGCTGCCAGACATGCGGCCAGCGCGACGAACTTCGCCACTGCGCCGAATATGCGACGGCTCATGCGGCACCCCGCCGCGCACGCAACGTGCTGCCGATCATTTGCCTGCAGCCGGCCGGAAAGCCGGGAAGCGGCCGGTGGCATTGCCCGGACGGAACGCCGCCCATTTGCGCGAACCTTCCAGAATGGCTTGTTTATCTTCGGCGCGCACACCGAAGCGGTTGGGGAAATGGCCGTCCAGCCAGCGCACGATAGGCATGAATTCCTGCCGTTCGCGTCCGCCGGTCTGCTCATCCATCTCGAAGATGCCCACACCGTCCTCGGCCGACTGCAGATACACATCGCTGTCCGACAATGCGGTGAGGAAAGGCAGCTTAAGCGAGGCGAGGAAACGCTCAAGGGAGGCATACGCAGTACCGCTGCGGTTGCGCACACGGTTGGCGACAACTGCAATGCGCGCATTGCTGGTACGCGCGCCGCCAACCAGGAACAGGTCCTTGATGAAATCAGCCGTGGCGCGAATATCGATAGGGGAAGGCGCGACCGGTATCACGATAAAGTTGGCCTTGCGCACCAACTCCTTGAGCAACAAACCGCCGGCCCCCGCCGGCGCGTCGACGATCAGCACTTCCATATCCAGAGGCACCCAGCTTTGCCGGCTGGATAAATGCGCATTGCCTTTGGCTGGCGCGCCGTTGGCGGCGTGTATGGCGGGCTTGGTATCGGGGCGGGCCTGCAGCCAGTGCAGGCTGGAACCCTGCGGATCGAAGTCGATGATGGCGGTGCGAAAACTGCGGCTGGCGTAGTAGCCGGCCAGATTGGTAGTCAACGTAGTCTTGCCCGAACCACCTTTTGAATTGATCACCAATATGTTCAGCAACTTGCGCCCCCCTGATCCTGCACATCGCCCAGCGCCTTGACGCTGCTCCACTGGCGGCGGCTGATCGGCAGCCGCTCGTCCAGCCCATGCAGCTTCAACTGCCAGCCGCTCTCGCCTTCTTCGCCGCCTTTTTCGAAACCGGCGATGGCCGATTTCGCCACCAGACAACTGCGGTGTATGCGCACGAAGCGCGCAGCATATTCCTTTTCCAGCGTCGTGAGCGACTCTTCAATCAGATACTCGTGGGTCGCGGTGCGCACCGTGACGTATTTCATTTCCGCGCGCAGATAGATCACATCCTCGATCGGGATCAGGATGACTCTGCCGCGCTCATGCGCCGAAAGATGGGTGCGCGCTTCCGGGATCAGCTCGCGCAGCACTTCGGTACGGATGGGCACCGCGTCGCGCGCGCGCGAGATCGCTTCAAACAGGCGCCCCAGGCGGATGGGCTTGAGCAGATAGTCGATGGCGCGCAGCTCAAATGCCTGGACGGCATAGGCATCATAGGCAGTGGTGAAGATGATGATCGGCGGCCGCTCCAGCTTGCTCAAGTGCAGCGCCAGCTCCAGGCCGTCCATCTGCGGCATGCGGATGTCCATCAACACCACTTCGGCAGGCATTTCGTGCAGCTTGTCGAGTGCTTCCTGTCCGTTGCCCGCTTCGCCCACGACTTGCAGCTCGATCTGCGCACCGCAGTCCGCCAGCAGGTCTTTCAGACGGCTGCGCGCCAGCGGCTCATCGTCCACGATGAAGACAGTCAGCGGCAGGATCACGGTATCGTTCATGTCAGGTCGGGTTTACACAACGGGATCACGATGTGCACATGATAACTGTCATCGTTGCGTTCCACACGGTACTCCGCTTCCACATCGAACAGCAGCGACAGGCGTTCCCGGATATTCGACAGCGCCAAATGATTGCCGTCGGACTGCGCCGCCTTGCCCGGCAGCGGATTACTCACCGACAGATACAGCTGAGCGCCCTTCTCGTGGATGTCGATGTCGATGATGCCGCCGCCGGCCAGCGGCTCTATCCCGTGATACACCGCATTCTCCAGCAAGGGTTGCAACACCAGCGGCGGGATCAGGGCCTGCTGCGGCATGTGTTCGGTCTGCCAGCGTACCCGCAGCCGATCACCCATGCGCAATTGTTCCAGCGCCAGATAACGCTGCGCCAGCGCGACTTCATCCTTCAGCGCGACCATATCGTGCGCATCGCTCATCGCCATGCGGAACAAATCGGCCATATCCTCCAGCGCGGCTTCCGCGCGCTTGGGTTCGGCACGCACGATGGCCAGCACCGCATTGATGCTGTTGAACAGAAAGTGGGGGCGGATACGCGCCTGCAGCGCCTGCAAGCGCGCATCCTGCAATGCCGGCGACATTGCCATGGCGCGCCAGCGGAAATAGGTGAGCAATACGAAGGCCAGCAGCGCGGCCAGCAACATACGGCGGCCATTCAGGAAGTGCGGAGATTCATTGATTTCGGCGAACAATTCACCGCCGACCAGCGAGAACAATAAAGTGATGCCAACAGCCAACAGCAGAATGGCGGCCACAGACCGCCAATAAGACATGCGCTGCAACACATTATTGAGCGCATACAGGGCCAGCAACACGCTCAGCAGCACCGGCTGCAACAACGCGGAATCAAGCAGCATGCGCTGCCATAGCTCGCCGACGCTGCCCACCCGGGCGACCACGCAGACCAGCGCAAAGGCATTCGCCAGCAGCACGATGCGCAACGCCGTGCCCAGATTGCGGAAGTCGGGCAACAGTCGGTGCGGGATGTTTTGATTTATACTGCGCGTCCGTTTCATCGCATAACTTTTTATTTGGGTTCTCACACTCATCCCAACCTTCTCCCGACGGGGGAAGGAGCAAACGCCACGCATGCGCGTGGATTTTTTGGCATAAGTGGGCGCTCATTCTGGACAAGACATGGCAACGATGCAAGACAATCAGACCTGGTCAGGACGCTTCAACGAACCGGTGGCAGAACTGGTAAAGCGCTACACAGCCTCCGTGGATTTCGACCAGCGCCTGGCACTGGTAGATATTCAAGGCTCACTGGCGCATGCGCAGATGCTGGCCGAGAACAGGATCATCAGCGAGCAGGACCTGCAGGACATTCGCCGCGGCCTGTCGCAGATCGAGAACGAAATCATCGCGGGCGATTTCCTGTGGTCACTCGATCTGGAAGACGTACACCTCAATATCGAAAAGCGCCTCACCACACTGGTCGGCGATGCCGGCAAACGTTTGCACACCGGACGCTCGCGCAACGACCAGGTCGCCACCGACATCCGCCTTTATCTGCGCAGCGAGATCGACACCATCGTCGGCCTGTTGAAGAACCTGCAATCCGCGCTGCTCGATCTGGCGCAGCACCACACGCATACCGTGATGCCCGGCTTCACCCATCTGCAGGTCGCGCAACCGGTCAGCTTCGCCCATCACCTGCTGGCGTATTTCGAGATGTGCCAGCGCGATACGGAGCGTTTCATCGATGCCCGTCGCCGTGTCAACCGCCTGCCCTTGGGCGCCGCCGCGCTGGCCGGCACCAGCTATCCGATCAAGCGTGAACGCGTGGCCGAGCTGCTGAATTTTGAAGCCGTATGCCAGAACTCGCTGGACGCCGTTTCCGACCGCGACTTCGCCATCGAATTCACCGCCGCCGCCGCGCTGGTGATGACCCATCTGTCGCGCTTGTCGGAAGAACTGATCCTGTGGATGAGCCCGCGTTTCGGCTTCATCGACATCGCCGACCGCTTCTGCACAGGCTCCTCCATCATGCCGCAAAAGAAGAACCCCGACGTACCGGAACTGGTGCGCGGCAAGACCGGTCGCGTGAATGGCCACCTAGTGGCACTGCTGACTTTGATGAAGGGTCAGCCGCTGGCCTACAACAAGGACAATCAGGAAGACAAGGAGCCGCTGTTCGATACAGTGGATACGCTCACCCAGACGCTGCGCATCTACGCCGACATGATCGCGGGTATCACCGTCAAACCGGACGCGATGCGCGCCGCTGCCCTGCAGGGTTATGCGACCGCCACCGACCTGGCCGACTATCTGGCCAAGAAAGGCTTGCCTTTCCGCGACGCGCACGAGGCCGTGGCGCTGGCGGTGCGTTATGCCGAGCGCAAGGGCTGCGATCTGGCCGACCTCGAACTGGATGAACTGCTGCAGTTCTCGGCACTGATCGGCGACGACATCTATGCCGTGCTGACGCTGGAAGGTTCTCTCGCTGCACGCAACCACACTGGCGGCACCGCCCCGCAACAAGTCGAAGCGGCCATCGCGCGCGCGCGCAAACTGCTCTCCTGATTTTGCCCGCGTAAATTGCGGGCAAAAAAACGGGCCATCTTGCGACGGCCCAGAATAGGAGGAGAGTATGAAAGATCGAGTTGATAACAACTCAAAGCTCACAACTCGGGGCGAATTGTAGGTAGCCACCACGGCTTTGCCTATATGCCGTTTGGCCTATATATCGGCCTATATACCCCCCCCCTATTGGACTATGCACTCCCGTGCAACTGCCCTCCTGAAACACGCTCAATCCCGGCCAAGTCCTTGTCGGAATGGATATTATTAAACCCTGCCTCGCGCAACAGTGCGCGCACTTGCGCGGCATGATCATAGCCATGCTCCAACATCAGCCAGCCGCCTGCCGCAAGGTGAGCACCTGCTTCGCTGATGATGTGACGGATGTCATGCAGACCGTCGGCCCCGGATGCCAACGCACAGGCAGGCTCAAAGCGCAGATCGCCTTGCGCCAAATGCCGGTCATTTGCAGCGATATAGGGCGGGTTGGAGACTATCAGATCGAAACGCATTCCCCCCAGCGCCGCGAACCAGTCGCCAAGCACGAAACTCGCATTGCGTATCCGCAGGCGACCGGCGTTCTCTTGTGCGACTGACAAGGCTGCCTCTGAAGCATCCACGGCCATCACCTCGACATCGGGCCGACCATGCGCGATAGACAGCGCGATAGCACCGCTACCCGTACCCAGATCCAGAACGCGGGCACCAGCGGACGAGATGCGCGCCAATGCCAATTCCACCAGCAGTTCGGTATCTGGTCGAGGAATCAAGGTGGCAGGCGTGACCTTGAAATTCAGACCATAGAACTCCCGCTCGCCCAGGATGTAGGCCAGCGGCTCGCCCTGCAAGCGGCGCTGCAAGGATGCTTGATAGCGGGAAAGTTCCTGTTCCGTGAGTACTCGCTCGGGATGCGCCAGCAGATAGGCGCGACTCACGCCCAGCTCGGCTTGCAACAAGGCTTGCACCTCGCTGCGCGCCTCATCCTGCTCCAGAGCCAGTGCCTGGCGTACGGCGGCGGCATCCTGCGCCAAACGCTCGCGGATGCTGGACACGGCGCTTAACCTTCCCTGCCCAGCGCAGCCAACTGCTCGGCCTGATGTTCAGCCATCAGCGCATCGGCGAGTTCACTGATGTCGCCGTCCATGATCTGGTCCATCTTGTACAAAGTGAGGTTGATGCGATGGTCGGTAACGCGGCCTTGCGGAAAATTATAGGTGCGGATGCGCTCGGAGCGGTCGCCGCTTCCCACCAGCGATTTGCGCTCGGCGGCGATCTTGCTGTGCGCCGCCTGCTCTTCCTTGTCCTTGATGCGCGCGGCCAGCACGCGCATGGCCTGCGCCTTGTTCTGGTGTTGCGAACGGCCATCCTGGCATTCGACCACGGTGCCGGTGGGCAGGTGGGTGATGCGCACGGCAGAATCGGTCTTGTTGATGTGCTGGCCGCCCGCGCCCGAGGCGCGGAAGGTGTCGATGCGCAGGTCGGCGGGGTTCAATTCCACTTCGCCCACTTCGTCCGCTTCCGGCAGGATGGCGACGGTGCAGGCGGAAGTATGGATGCGACCCTGCGTCTCGGTGGCGGGCACGCGCTGCACGCGATGTGCGCCAGATTCAAACTTGAGCACGGAATACGCGCCATGGCCGATGATGCGCGCGATGACTTCCTTGTAACCGCCGACCTCGCCGGCACTTTCCGAGATAATCTCCACCTGCCAGCGGCGGCGTTCGGCGAAGCGCAGATACATGCGGAACAGATCGCCCGCGAACAGGGCCGCCTCGTCCCCGCCGGTGCCCGCGCGCACTTCGAGGAACACGTTGCGCTCGTCGTTGGGATCTTTCGGCAGCAACTGCTTCTGCAATTCGACTTCCAGTTGCGCCAATTTCTCTTGCCCGGCCTTGATCTCATCTTCGGCGAATTCGCGCATGTCCGGATCGTCTGCCATCTCCTGCGCGGCGGCGATGTCGGACTCGCAGGATTGATAGGCATGGAACAGCCCGACCACCGGTTCGATCTCCACGCGCTCGCGGTTGAGCTTGCGGAAAGTGTCCATATCGCGCGTGGCTTCTTCGCTGTTCAGCAGGCGCGTGACTTCATCCAAACGCTCGGCGAGACGCGCGAGTTTGTCCGCGATGCTGGGTTTCATTCCGGAGTGTGCAGGTGGTAGATGCGGTGGACAGCGTCGAGCAGTGCCTGCCGTTCGCTATCCTGTGCCTGATTCAGGCTCTGCGTCGGTGCATGCAGGAATTTGTTGGTGAGTGAACCGCTCAGCGCTTCCAGCACCTTCTCGGGTGCTTCTCCCCTGGCCAATAACTTTAGCGCCTTCTCCATCTCGTGACGGCGTTGGCGTTCGGCATGGTCGCGCAAGGCGCGGATGGTCGGCACCACTTCGCGCGATTCCATCCAGTGGACAAATTCATTCACGCCGGAATCGATGATGACCTCGGCTTCTTTAACCGCGCCCTGACGCGCATCCTGCCCGTCGCGCACCACTTCGGCCAGATCGTCCACGGTGTACAGGAACACGTCATCCAGTTCGGCCACTTCCGGCTCCACATCGCGCGGCACGGCCAGATCGACGATGAACAATGGACGGTGTTTGCGCTGCTTGAGCGCGCGTTCCACCAGGCCTTTACCCAGGATAGGCAACTGGCTGGCGGTACAGGTGATGATGATGTCGTGATGCGCCAGCTGTTCCGGCATCTCGTTCAGGGTGACGGCGTGGCCGTCTATGCGGCGCGCCAAGGTCTGCGCACGATCCAGCGTGCGGTTGGCAACCGTGATCTTTTGTGGTTTGCGCGCGGCGAAGTGCACCGCATTCAGTTCGATCATCTCGCCCGCGCCGATGAACAGCACGCTCTGTTCCGAGATGCTGGGAAAGATGCGCTCCGCCAGCTTTACTGCGGCGGCGGCCATGGACACCAGATTGGCACCGATCTCCGTCTGCGTGCGCACATCCTTGGCCACCGAGAAGGTACGCTGGAACAGCTTGTGCAACAGGAAGCCCATGGTTCCCGCTTCTTCTGCCTGACGCACGGCCTGCTTCATCTGACCGAGGATCTGCGGCTCGCCCAGCACCATGGAGTCCAGTCCGCTGGCAACGCGGAAAGCGTGCTTCACCGCCTGCGCCTGCGGGAGACGATAGATATACGGTTCGACGTCGTTGGTCGGCATCTTGTGGTAATCCGCCAGCCAGCCGACTGCCTGCGCGGGTGAACTGGTGCTGCAATATATCTCGGTACGGTTGCAGGTGGACAGGATAGTGGCTTCTTTGGCCGCACCATTGCCGACCAGGTCGTGCAAGGCGTCACCCATCGTCTCGACGCTGAACGAGAGCTGCTCGCGCACGTCAAGCGGGGCGGTCTGGTGATTGAGGCCGAAGCTGAATAACTGCATGTGAAGTCCGCTGTCCGGAGGTTCGGGGGCGGAATTATAGTGGCTGGAGCGGCTTTCTACCAGCCGCCCCTGCCTTTTGCGGACTTACTTGGCCGACGTCAACTGCGCCAGTGCCGCTTCCGCGTCGGCGCGCAACGAACTGTCGGGATATTTCTGGACGAAACCGGCGAATGCGGCCTTCGCATCATCCATCTTGCCGGTGTCGACCAACTCGATCGCCTTGCTGAATGCGGTCAGCTCGCCCTCATCGATGGCGATCTGCTCCGCCTCGCCCTTCCAGTAGACGTCATCCGCATCCGCCAGCGAGCCGCGCACACCACCGGCAGCCGTCGTGGTGTTCAATTTCTTCCTTGGCGTCAGCAACTCTACCTTCTTGCGCAGACGTTCCCACAGCGACAGTTCCTGATCGGCTGCCGATACCTGCATCGGCGCGGCCAGCACGATCCCCAACAACACCAACAACGAAACCAGTCTCTTCATGATCTTATCTCCTCGATTAAACAAGCGTGCATCGGACTCACAACGCGTTCAATAGTTCCAAAGCCAGTGCGCGATATTGTACCTGCACGTTCTTGTCCAGCTTCCTGGCTTTGATGAAAGTCTCCTTGGCATTCTTGGTGTCGCCCTGCCGTTTATAGGCGCGCGCAAGATTGACCAGGACATGCGGATCTTTCGGACTCAGTTTGGCCGCCGCCGCATAGGCTTTGACCGCATCCTGATACTTGTCGTCGATCATCAACAGATTGCCTCGGTTGTTGTGCGCGGAGGCATTCTTCGCATCCAGGCTCAGCACCTTGTCGAAGTATTTCATTGCCTCCCTGCGATCACCGACCTTGGCCAGGATGATGCCGACCTGCAGGTGCGCATCCACATCGTTCGGTTTGTCCTTGATGATGTCCAGATAGCGCCGGGTCTTGGTCTGCGAGCTGATCTTCAATACCGACAGGATATCGCCAGGGAATTTCTTCTCGATGGCGGCGCGGTTCAGCCCGCCCGCCTTCCAGTCCGAATCGGGCAAGCTGGCCGGCTTGTAGGTATCCCAGGACGCGTGCACATCCAGCACGGTCAAACCATTGTCCTTGTACTTGTAGTAGGTCTCGCTGCCCTTCTCCCATGCCTTGATGAATGAATTGCCCAGCAGCGTCGTCTCCACCGGCACCCATAGCGTGCCCTCGTTGACTGCGTACAGATTGTCCATGGTGTAGCCGTCGGCATCCGCCGGGATATGCGTATCGAACATCATCAGCATATGGCCGGGCACTTCCAGCACGCGGGTGTTGATACCCATGCTCTCCAGTCCGGCGCTGTAAAGCGCCACCAGATCGTCGCAGTCGCCGGATTTGCGTTCCAGCGTCTCGCGCGGGAACTGGATATAGTCGACCGTGTTCTCCTTGCCGGAGCTGATCTGGTACGGATTGCTCGGATCCTGGATATAGGTCAAACCGAACACGCCCAGCGCGTCGAATAGCGCCGCCGCCAGTTGCGCTTCATCCTTGGTCTCGCGGTACTCGCCGACGATGGAACGCGCCAGATTCAGCACCGGCGGGTCTTTCGGCGTGACAAACGCCGCAAAGCGCCCGCGCTCATCCCAAGTCAGGCGGTGCTTGTCGTACACATTGACCGTGGCGTTATGGCTGTAAATCACCTTCTTGCCGTTCTCGAAGTAACTGGCCTCGATCAGCGCCTGCACCGAACTGTCCTCGGTCATGGTCAGGATGCTGTTGTTGAACACCGCTTTCAGCGGCAAGTCTTCGCTGGAACCGGGCATCAGTTTCAGGATCTTGTTCTCGGTCGAGAAATCCATGAAATTCTTCAGCAGGAAGCTGACCCGGATCTTCTCCATCTTTTTGTCGGTGTTGTTGGTCAGGCGGATGACGCCGATGCCGTCCTGCTCGTACATCTTGTACGAGTTGGAGAACACGTTGTCCAGCTTGACCACCTCGATGTCCAGCGGCGGACGGTTGAAGATCAATGTCGCCGCTTCTACCGGCAGCTTCTCCGATTCGGTCTGATCGGTGCTCAGCACGCTGACATAGAAGGTGTATTTCGTCTCGGGCTGCAAGGCATCCTTGGTGAACTCCGGTGTCGTCACTTCGCCCACCTGCACCAGCGCATCGCCCTCCTGCTGGTAGATGCGATAGGCCGCGAAATATTGCGGATCGACCGCCTCCCATTTCAGTTTCGCCTGCCAGGGAGTCATCTCAGCCTTGACCTCGGCCAAGGCGGGCGGTGTGAATTTTTCGGTAGTTGCGCTGGCGGCTGCGCTGCTCGCCCCTTCATACCCGAAATCGGAGAGTGCCACGACGCGGTAGAAATATTTCTCGTCCGCATCCAGCCCCGTATCGGAGAAGGAATTGGTCTCGCTGGTACCCACTTGTACATAACCCGCGTTCTCGCTCTTGGAACGATAGATATGGAACGACTTGACATAGGACGCCGCCGGTTTGTCCCAGCTCAGGTCTACCGCATGCACATGGCCATGCGCCGCGAAATTGGTTGGCTGCTGCGGCTTGTACAACACAGACAGCGATTCGACGCGCTTGCCCTCGCCATCCGCCACGAACAGCGTGCTGCCGCCACTACTGGCCAGCGCCACCGGATTGGCAAGATTGGCCGTTCCGGTCGCCTTGGTGC
>WOYI010693357.1_pt2 | contig 20655 bp, 18 predicted proteins | sample 6423411 | NCBI WGS metagenome assembly WOYI01 (sample SAMN13441803, study PRJNA592873) | oil field metagenome | biome: oil field; feature: oil-well bore; material: oil-contaminated soil; isolation source: oil-contaminated soil from oil-well borehole | place: Germany: Wietze | collected 2016-10-18 ... | reverse complement strand
TGCCGAACGTGCACGGGCCGGCGGCGCGCAAGTGCTGTTGACGCCAGAACTGGCACTGTGCGGCTATCCACCGGAAGACTTGCTGCTGCGGCCGGATTTTTACCGCGCCTGTGCGGCTGAGCTGGAAGCGCTGGCACAAGCTGCGCCACTGCCGATCATCGCCGGCCATCCGCTGGCGGCCGACGGCCTGGCGTATAACGCTGCTTCGCTGCTGGCCGGCGGGCGTATCGCCGCGACTTATCGCAAGCAGCGTCTGCCGAATTACGAAGTGTTCGACGAAGAGCGTTACTTCGCATCGGGCGATGTGCCATGCGTAGTCGACATTCATGGTGTGCGCTGCGGACTGGTGATTTGCGCTGATGTTTGGGAAGCCGGCGCCGCCGAAGCATCCGCTGCCGCCGGCGCGGAATTGCTGCTCACGCTGAATGCCTCACCCTTTCATCTGAACAAGCAGGCGCGGCGGCATGAAGTGCTGCGCGAGCGCATTACCGCTACCGGCCGACCGGTCATCTATGCCAATCTGGTGGGTGGCCAGGATGAGCTGGTCTTCGACGGCGGTTCTTTCGCCATGGATGGCGCGGGCCGTCTGACGCATCAGTTGCCAGTTTTTAGCGAAGCGCTGGAATTTGTCGATTATGCGGATGGGCGCCTGCTGCCGGGGCGCGTCGAAGAAACGCCGCAGCGCGAAGCTGCGCTGTGGGGTGCGCTGACGCTCGGGGTCAAGGATTATCTCGGCAAGAACGGTTTTCCCGGCGCCATCATCGGCTTGTCGGGTGGCATCGATTCAGCGCTCACCCTGGCGATTGCCGTCGATGCGCTTGGTGCAGACAAGGTACGCGCGGTGATGATGCCTTCGCCGTGGACCGCGCAAATGAGCCTGGACGATTCGCGTGAGATGGTCAAACGCCTCGGCGTCGAATACGACGAGATCGGCATTGGCGCGTTAATGGAACAATTCGCCGTCGCGCTAGCGCCGACTTTTGCCGGCCTCGGTGCAAAACCGGCGTGGGACACGACGGACGAAAACCTGCAGGCGCGCATCCGCGGCATGCTGCTCATGGCCTTGTCCAACCGCAGCGGGCGCATCGTGCTCACCACCGGCAACAAGAGCGAAATGGCCGTCGGCTACGCCACGTTGTACGGCGACATGGCCGGCGGTTTCGCGGTGATCAAGGACGTATTCAAAACCCGTGTGTACGATTTGGCGCACTGGCGTAATGCGCAGTCCCCGGTGATTCCGCAAAACATCATCACCCGCGCACCCTCGGCAGAATTGAAGCCTGACCAGACCGACCAAGACACGCTACCGCCGTATGCAGTGCTCGATGCCATCATCGAGGCCTACATGGAGCGCGACGAAAGTCCGCGTGACATCATCACGCGTGGCTACAGCGAGGCCGATGTGCGCAAAGTGGTCGGCATGCTCCGCCGCAACGAATACAAACGCCGTCAGGCGCCGGTCGGCATCCGCGTCACGCAGCGCGGCTTCGGCAAGGACTGGCGTTATCCGATAACATCGCAATATCCTGATGAATACTAGCAACCGAGGGAAGTTGACATGAAGAAAATCGAGGCCATCATCAAACCGTTCAAGCTCGACGAAGTGCGCGAAGCGCTTTCCGTCGTCGGCGTCACCGGCCTCACCATCACCGAGGTAAAAGGTTTTGGCCGGCAGAAAGGCCACACCGAGCTCTATCGCGGCGCCGAGTATGTCGTCGACTTCCTGCCCAAGATAAAAATCGAGATTATCGTGACAGACGATAACCTGACACCGGCCATTGATGCCATCGTCAAGGCCGCCCACACCGGCAAGATCGGCGACGGCAAAATCTTCGTCATGCCCGTTGAGCAAGTCGTGCGCATCCGCACTGGCGAGACGAACGAAAACGCGATCTGACGTCGTTCGCGCACCACCAGCGCCGTGATCGGGCAGGGCGATGACCGATCACGGTGGCCACCGGGATTGGCGCCTTCAAGCGGGATCGGCGCGTGTCGGCTTTGTCCGGGCGGCAACGGGCGTTGCCGGCAAACGCAAGAGCGGGAAAACCCGCAAGGACAATTTCAATCCGGCAGCAATTGTGAAAAATCGTCGATTGCCGGATAGTCGCCAGTCTCTTTTGGTGCTTGCTTTGTATCCGGTTTTTTCACCGCGACCAGATGCGCGATGCCATACGCGCGCGCGGAATCCAGCACCGTGAGATTGTCATCCACCAGCAGCGTGCGCGCCGGATTGAATGGCTCAATTTCCTGCAGGCGCTGCCAGAAGGCTTGCTCCTCCTTGGCTGCGCCCAGCGCATGCGAACTGATGATGGCATCGAAATGTGGCGTGAGTCCGGTGCGCGCCATTTTCAGCGCCACGCTTTTGTGATGCGCATTCGTCGCCAGCACGATGCGGCGGCCGCTGATGCGCACGGCGGTGAGAAAATCCGTCACATGCGGATGCACGGCAATCAGGTGCGCGACTTCTTCCTTCAGGCGCATGATGTCCAGCCCCAGCTCGCCCTGCCAGAAATCCACCGAATACCATGCCAGTTTTCCGGCGCCGTTGCGAAAGCGCGACATCAGCTCCTCGCGCACGACTTCCGGCGGTTGCGCCAGCGACTCGGCATAGCGTTGCGGCAAATGCGTTTGCCAGAAATGGTTGTCGAAATGCAGGTCGAGCAGCGTGCCGTCCATGTCGAGCAACACAGTGTCGATTTGTGACCAGGCGACGAAAGTACCCATTCGATGTTTACCGGCCAATGAATTGCGGCGTGCGTTTTTCGAGAAAAGCGGCCAGCCCTTCCTGATAATCGGCGGTATCCAGAAAGGCGAATGCCGCGCGATTTTCTTCCGCCGTCAGCGGTTGTCCGGCCAGCAGGCGCGCGATCCACTGCTTGTGCGCACGCGCGACCAGCGGCGCCCCCGAGGCGATGCGTTCCGCTGTGGCCTGCGCTTCGACGAAGACTTGCGCGTCATCGACTACCCGCGTCAGCAAGCCCTTGGTGAGCGCTTCAGCGGCGTTAAGCAGGCGGCCTTCGAGCAGGATTTCCTTGACCACCGCCGGGCCGGCGAGGGCAAGCAGTCCTTGCAGCTCGCCGGGATACATCGAGAAGCCCAGTTTCATGATCGGTGCGCCAAACTTTGCGCCGTTGCCGGCAATGCGCAGATCACAGGCGCAGGCAATTTCCAGCCCGCCGCCAACGCAGGGGCCGAGAATCGCCGCGACGGTGGGTACCGGGCAATCGGCCAGTGCCGCCAGCGCCAGCCCCACATTCTGGTGATAGGCCAGGGCGCAATCCACCGTGGCGCGCACGGTGCGGAATTCTTCCACGTCCCCGCCAGCGGCAAATACCGCGCCCTCGCCACGCACAATGATGCACCGCAAGTTTGCGTCTGCGCCCAGCGTACACAGCGTCTCATGCAGTTGTTGCCACATCGCCGCATTCAGCGCATTGTGTTTTGCCGGATTGCTCAGGGTGATGGTGGCGATGGCACCTGTGCGGGTGGTCAGAATCGAGGAACTCATGGCGGCAGGATGGTTGAAAATATCGGATGGATTCTACCGGGCATTGCATGACGGCGATGTGAATCCCGCTGTGGTGCAAAGCCTCCGGTATAGTCCGCCAGATGAAAATTTCACAGCATCAACTGGCCTTTTTGCTCGCTGCCCTGGCCTCGCTCGGCCCGTTTGCGATCGACACCTATCTGCCGGCTTTCCCGGCGATGGCGCAGCAGCTGGGCACTTCAACCCTGCATGTCCAGCAGACGCTGACGGCTTACCTGCTTCCCTTTGCTTTCATGATGCTATGGCATGGCGCGATTTCCGATGCGCTGGGCAGGCGGCGCATCATTCTCGTCGGTCTGGCGGTGTTTTCTCTGGCCTCGATTCTCTGCGCCTGCGCCACGCGTATCGAAACGCTCTGGCTGGGCCGCGCCCTGCAAGGCTGCTCGGCCGGTGTCGGCATGGTCGTCGGCCGCGCGATGGTGCGCGACGTGCTGGAAGGCGCCTCGGCCCAGCGCCTGATGGCCAAGATCGCCATGCTGTTTGCGATCGCCCCGGCCGTGGCGCCGATCGTCGGTGGCTATGTTCTGCGCTTCTTTGACTGGCATGGCATTTTCATTTTTCTGGCCATCATATCCGGCGTTTTACTCGCTGCCTGCTGGGCGTGGCTGCCGGAAACCTTGTCTGCTGAAAAGCGCCAGTCGCTGCATCCGCGCCAACTTGCCCACGCCTATCGCGCAGCCTTCAGCCATCCGGTGTTCATGTTTCTGGCACTGGCCAACGGGCTCAATTTCAGCGCCGGCTTCCTCTACGTGCTGGCCTCGCCAGTGTTTCTCATCCGGCATCTCGGGCTGACACCACAAGATTTCGCGGTGCTGTTTGTTCCCCAGGTGGCCGGCATGATGACCGGCTCGTTCATGTCTGGCCGTCTGGCCGGGCGGCTCTCGCATCGGCACACCATCATGATCGGCTACGCGATCATGGGCACAGCCGCGCTGCTGAATCTCGCCATCAACCTGACCTTGCCGCCCGGTCTGCCCTGGTCGATTGTGCCGCTGCCGCTGTTTTGGTGCGGCATGTCACTGGCCATGCCGAACATGCAACTCCTCGCCCTCGACCTGTTTCCCAAACGGCGCGGCCTCGCATCCAGCGCGCTGGGTACGGTACATACCAGCACCAGCACGATTTCCGCTGCGCTGGTGGTCCCGCTGCTGTGGGGCAGCACGCTGGGTCTGGCCAGCGGTATGGCGGGTTTCTTGATGCTTGGCGGACTGGCGTTCTTCCTCACGCAAACATCGCTGTGGCGCAAGGTACCTGAAGCCTAAAGCGCCGATATGAAAAACTGGTGAAAAGCCCGTGAAAAAGTCGGCGCTGGCGATACGGCGAGAAACCGGGTTTACGCGTTAAAACAGGACGAGCACAGCGGCTCGCCCTGGTAGCTTGTTACGCCTTGAACACCGGCTTGCGGCGCGCTTCGAACGCGGCAAGACCTTCGCTGACATCGTCATCGCGCAGCGCGGCGCAGGCGACGTCGGCTTCCATCGTCAATGCGTCGGAGAGGGGTTTTTCCATGCCTTCGCGCGCCAGGCGCTTCATCGTGGCCAAGCCGCTGCGGCTGCGCTGCGTCATGGTGTGGCAATACTCCAGTGCTTCGGCATGCAGCTTGTCCGGCTCGCAAACGTAATTCACCAAGCCCCACTGCATGGCGACGTCGGCTTCCAGCCAGCGCGCGCTGAACAGCAGGTCGAGGCTGCGGCGCAAACCGGCGATGCGCGGCAGGCGTTGGCTGCCACCCCAGCCGGGAATCAGGCCGAACTGCGCGTGCTGGTCGCCGAAGCGCGCATCCCTGGCGGCGAAAACCACGTCGCATGACAGCATCAGTTCGATGCCGCCGGCCAGCGTCAAGCCCTGGCACGCAGCCACCACGGGCAGCGGGCTGGCTTCGATCCGGCGCAACACGCCGTGGCCGAAGTTGATGAAACGGGAAAGCTTGGCATCGTCATTGCGGATGGATTTGACTTCGTCGAGATCGGCGCCGGTACAGAAATGCTTGCCCTGGGCGCGGATCAGGATGGCGCGCACGCCGGAACCGGCCTTTTCGAATTCTGTCAGCGCGGCATCCAGCGCGGTGTAAACGGAGAGCGACAGGCAGTTGAATTTTTCCGGACGGGCGAGTTCGATGATGCCGACGGCGCCGCTGGTGGATACGGTAATGGGTGATGCGTTGGTGGATGCTGTGGTCGCTGCAGCGGACATTATTTTTTCTCCTGAAGGTATTGCACGGCAATGCGTCCCACGCGTTCGCGGGCGACGATAAGTTTCATGACCTGGGCGGTGCCATCACCAATTTCCAGCCCCATGACTTCACGCAAGCGCTGCTGGTGCGGCAGATCGGTTGACCAGCCATAGTGGCCGAAAGTCAGCAGGCACTGGTGGATGGTATCGAAGGCGGTTTTCGGCCCCATCCATTTGACCATTGCGGCCTCCGCGGTATGCGGCTGGCCGGCGTCGCGCAGTTCAAGCGCGTGGTAGCACAGCTGGCGCGTGGCGGCGATCAATGCTTCGCACTCCACCAGCGGAAAGGTAACGCCTTGGTATTGCGCCAGCGGCGCGCCGAAGGCTTCGCGCTCCTTGACATATTCCCAGGTTTCGTCGAGCGAGGCCTGGGCTGCCGCGACACATTGCAGGGCGATCAGCGCACGGCTGAAGTCAAAACCCTGCATGACCTGCGTGAAGCCCTTGCCCTCGTCGCCGAGACGGTGGTCAGCGGGAATGCGCACATCATCAAAAAACACCGAACCGCGGCCGACGATATGGCTGGCGACATCGCTGCTGCGCGTGCGCTGCACGCCCGGCAGAGTCAATGGCACGAGAAAGGCGCTGACGCCGCGTGCGCCGTCTTCGGGTTTGCCCGTGCGCGCGAACACGACCATCGCGTCGGCCTGGTCAGAAAACGAGATGGATGATTTTTCACCGTTGAGGACATACTCGTCACCTTCACGGCGCGCCTTGAGCAACAGGTTGGCGGCATCCGATCCGCCGCGCGGCTCGGTCAGCCCCAGCCCCATGATGGCCTCGCCGGCGATGATTTTACTGACCCATTCACTGGCGAGTTCGGGGTTCGCGTTGCGCGCGATGATCGAGCCCATCAGTGAACCCAGCAGTTGCACATAGCTCACGCTGAAGTCGCCATAGGCGAGTTCTTCGATGATCAGCCCCGCAGTCAGACTGCTGGCGCCCAGGCCGCCGTATTCTTCCGGCAGGTCGACGCCAATCAGGCCGAGCGAACCCATTTCCCTGAGGAAGCTGCGCTCGATGATGCTCTCCTTGTCGCGGGCCTGATGGCGGGGGAGCAGCTTCTCGCGTGAGAAACGGCGCGCGACATCGCGCAGGGCTTGCTGGTCTTCGGTGAGCAACATGGCGGGGAAGCCTCCAGTGGAATTATTGTTCGGCGGAATCAAGTCAGGCCGAACATGCGCCAGCCTGCGGCCGGGATTGTCAAGCAAAACCAATTTCTGCTACTATACCAAACAGTTGTTAGGTGGTTCAACTAATCAGTTCGGGCATCACGACAAGCCCGGCGCCATTTCCTCCTTTCTTCCGCTTTTTCCGCTTATGACAGCTATTGCTAAGGCTTTCCCGACTCTGTTGTCGCCCTTGCGTGCCGGCACGCACATGCTGAAAAGCCGCGCCATCATGGGTTCCATGCATACCCGCCTGGAAACCATGGATCGCGCACTCGAACGCCAGGTACATTTTTATGCAGAGCGCGCGCGGGACGGTCTGGCACTGATCGTGACCGGCGGTTTTGCGCCGAATGCGCAAGGCTTGATCGAAGAAGGTGGGCCTATTCTGGAAACGCCGGAACAGGCGAATGAGCTGAAAGCCATTGCTGATGCCGTGCATGCCGAGGGCGGCAAGGTGTTGCTGCAGGTATTGCATGCCGGGCGCTACGCAAAAATTCCTGCGCCGGTAGGTGCGTCGGATGTCCCTTCGCGCATCAACCCGCGCCAGCCGCGGGCGATGACCGCGGATGAGGTACAACAAACCATCGATGATTATGTGCGCTGTGCCGAGCTGGCTGCGCTGGCCGGTTTTGACGGCGTGGAAATCATGGGCTCCGAAGGCTACCTGCTGAACCAGTTCACCGTGCAGCGAACCAACCAGCGCACCGACGAATGGGGCGGTAGCGCTGAAAACCGCCACCGCCTGCCAGTTGAAATCGTGCGCCGCACTCGCGAGCGCCTGGGTTCCGGTTGCCTGATCATGTATCGCATCTCGGCGCTTGATCTGGTGGAAGGCGGTGCCGATGCGGACGAAATCGCGCAACTCGCGCGCTCGATCGAGGCGGCCGGCGCTGACATCCTGAATGTGGGTGTCGGTTGGCACGAAGCGCGCATCCCGACCATTGCCTTTGTTGTGCCGCGCGCCACATGGAGCTTTGCTTCGGCGCGCCTGAAATCCGTGGTCTCGATTCCCGTGGTTGCTTCCAACCGCATCAACACGCCGGAAGTTGCCGAGGCGGTGCTGTCCAGCGGCGAGGCGGACATGGTGTCGATGGCGCGGCCCTTCCTGGCGGATCCCGCCTTCATGCAAAAAGCGGCGCAAGGCCGCGCCGACGAAATCAATACCTGTATCGCCTGTAACCAGGCCTGTCTCGATTACATTTTCAGCAAGCGTCCGGCATCCTGTCTGGTCAATCCACGCGCAGGCCGGGAACTGGATTTTGCCGAACTCAAATCCCCGGCCGGCAGCCGCAAGATCGCCGTGGTCGGCGCCGGTGTGGCCGGCTTGGCCTGCGCGGTGACGGCCGCCGAACAAGGCCATAAAGTCACGCTCTTCGAGGCACAGAAGGAGATCGGCGGGCAAATCAATTATGCGCGGCGCGTTCCGGGCAAGCAGGAATTCAACGAGTTGCTGCGCTATTACAAACGGCGCATGGAAGTGCTCGGCGTTGAGTTGCGGCTGGGCGAAAAGCCACCGGCGGCCAGCCTGGCGGCCGGCAAGTTCGACCATGTGGTGGTCTCCACCGGCGTGCGCCCACGCATGCCTGATATCCCGGGTATTGCGCATCCCAAGGTGGCGAGCTATCCCGATGTGTTTTCCGGCAAGGTCGTGCCGGGCAAACGCGTGGTGATTATCGGCGCCGGCGGCATCGGCTTCGACCTCGCGGAACTGCTGACACATCGCCCGTCCGGCCAGCACACTTTGTCCGAGGATATAAAAGAATTTCATGCTGTGTGGGGTGTGGATACGTCCCGTGCTGCACCCGGCGGACTCAAGCCGGGCCTGCCTGCACAACCGGCGCGGCAGGTTACGCTGGTGCAGCGCAAGGCAGAAAAACCGGGCCGCACGCTGGGCCTGACCACTGGCTGGGCGTTGAAGGAAACACTGCAACGCAATGGCGTCAAGATGCTCGCCGGTTGTCATTACGAGCGCATCGACGATGCCGGTTTGCATGTCACGATAGACAACCAGCCGCAGTTGCTTGAAGCGGACACCATCGTCATTTGCGCCGGCCAGGAATCCGAGCGTGGTCTGTTCGACGAATTGCGTGCGCTGGGCGTGAAAGCGGATGCCATCGGCGGCGCGGAACTGGCGGCCGAGCTGGATGCGTTGCGTGCGATAGACCAAGGCACACGGCTGGCTTTGGCCATCTGATCCATGTTGTTTCATTGCACCGATTAACCGCGAACCGCCAAGCATCATGGACTTCGCCGAAAACCCCGAGCACGCGAGTATCCGCGAAGCGATCGGCAAGATTTGCGCTCGCTTCGGCGACGACTACTGGCTGGAAAAAGACCGTAACGGCGGCTTCCCCTACGAGTTGCATCGTGCGCTTGCCGATGGCGGCTGGTTGGGCATCTGCATGCCGCCGGAATATGGCGGCAGCGGCATGGGGGTGACCGAGGCGGCGATCATGATGCAGACTATCGCCGGTACGGGCGCCGGCCTGTCCGGTGCCTCTGCGGTGCATCTGAATATTTTCGGCTTGCAACCGGTCGTCGTGTTCGGCACTGAAGAGCAGAAGCAGCGCATGCTGCCGCCGTTGATCGCCGGGCGCGAGAAAACCTGTTTTGCGGTGACTGAGCCGAACACCGGGCTGAATACCACGCAGCTCAAGACGCGTGCCGAGCGTGACGGTGACCACTACATCCTCTCCGGCGCGAAGGTATGGATTTCCAGCGCACAGGTGGCTGAAAAAATGCTTATCCTGGTGCGTACCACACCCATTGATCAATGCAGCAAGCCCACCCTCGGGCTGAGCCTGTTCTATACCGATCTGGATCGCAAATATGTCGAGATTCGCGAGATCGAGAAGATGGGGCGCAAGGCGATTGATTCGAACCAGTTGTTTATTGATGGCCTGCGCGTGCCGGTGGCCGACCGTATCGGTGAAGAAGGCCGTGGCTTTGAATACATCCTGCATGGCATGAACCCTGAGCGCATTCTGATCGCCGCCGAAGCCATCGGCATTGGCCGCATGGCATTGCAGCGTGCGACACGGTATGCCAACGAGCGGGTGGTGTTTAACCGGCCGATCGGGCAGAACCAGGCGATTCAGCATCCGCTGGCGGAATCATGGATGGAACTTGAAGCGGCCGATTTGGTGATGCAGCGTGCCGCCTGGAAATATGACCATGACCTGCCCTGTGGCGCGGATGCGAATGCGGCCAAATACCTCGCTGGCGAAGCCGGGTTCAATGCTTGCCAGCGCGCTATCATGACGCATGGCGGCTACGGCTACGCCAAGGAATATCAGGTCGAGCGTTATCTGCGCGAGGTGATGATTACGCGCATCGCACCGATCAGCCCGCAACTTATCCTGTGCTTCATCGCAGAGAAGGTGCTCGGCCTGCCGAAATCTTATTAACCAGCGCATCGCTGTCAGGCCAATCCTGATGCGATATGCATAAATATTTAGTAAATCTGGAAATCGCCAATGGACATTCAAGACACCGAACGACAGGACAACCTGCGCATGTTGCGCGAAAGCGCGCAAAGCTTTGCCGCCAAGGAATCACCGCTGGCGCGCGCGCGCGGCTTGCGTGGCACGCCGACCGGCTTTGACCGCGGCTTCTGGGGCAAGCTGGCCGAACAAGGCTGGACCGGCTTGCTGATCCCGGAATCTGCTGATGGTTATGGTCAGGGTTTTGCTGAAATGGCGGCGGTGGTTGCCGCACTGGCGACGCAAGTGTCGCCCGAACCTGTTGTGCCGGCCCTGGTATTCGCCAGCCGGATGATCCAGCACAGCGGCAGCGGAGAACTGCATAACGGGTTGCTGGCGCAAATCGCTGCGGGGGAACTTATCCCCGCTGTCGCGTGGCAGGAAGATGCCACCGGGCGCATCATCAATCTCGGCGCTGCCAGGACGGCGGCGCAAACTGCGGGGGACAAGGTCACGCTAGCAGGAGAGAAACACCACGTGCGCCCTGGTGCGGACTGCGATGGTTATGTCGTCTCGGCGACTGGTGCAGGTGGCGAGCTGTCACTGTTCTGGGTGCCCGCAAACACGCCGGGTGTGACGGCCAGTTTGGTGCCGCTGGCCGATGGCACCAGTGCGGCGCGCGTGAAGTTTGACAACGTGGCGCTTGATGCCGGCCAATGTCTGGCGCAAGACACTGTGGCGCTGCATGCCATGACCCGCGCGTATGACGAAGCGCTGGTCATGGCCAGTGTCGAATTGCTGGCCCTGCAGCGCGCCATGCTGGCGATGACGCTGGAATATCTGCGCACGCGCAAGCAGTTCGGCAAGCCGATCGGCAGCTTCCAGTCCTTGCAGCATCGCGCCGTTGATTTGCATATCCAGCAGGAACTGACTGCATCCGTGGTGGATCAGGCGATTGACCTGCTGGACCGGGATGCCCCTGATGCCGAGCGGTCGGCCATGGCCAGCCGCGTCAAGGCGCGCGCTGCGGATGCCGGTTTGCTGCTGGCCCGTGAGTCGGTGCAGTTACATGGCGCCATCGGGTTCACCGATGAATATGATTTGGGTTTGTATGTGCAGCGTGCATTGGTGTTGTCGGCTTGGCTGGGCAATGCGCAAACACAGCGCCGCCGCTATGCGGCGATTACCCAGACCATCGAGACCAACGCCTGAAACAAGGAGCCATGACAATGTCTACAAATAATCTTATTGACTGGAATGCCCTGGATAACGACAGCTTCCGGCATACGGTGCGTGAATTTTTCGAGCAGAACTATCCGGCGGCGTTGCGCTATCCCCCGACACGCCTGCGCTGGGCGCAGATCAAGGATTGGTACATGGCGCTGTCCCGCAAGGGCTGGATCGCGCCCAGCTGGCCGCAGGCATTTGGCGGCATGGGCCTGAACCCGGAAAAGCTGATCATCTTCATCGAAGAGCAGGAGCGCTGGGGCGTCGCCCGCGCGCCGGACATGGGCATCACGATGGTTGGTCCGCTGCTGATCCAGTATGGCAGCAAGGAACAGCAGGATCAATATCTGCCCAAGATCATCCAGGGCGAAAACATCTGGTGCCAGGGTTATTCCGAACCCAACGCCGGCTCCGATCTGGCCAGTTTGCGCACGGAAGCGGTGGAAGATGGCGACGACTTCATCGTGAATGGACAGAAAACCTGGACCACGCTGGCGCAGGACGCCACGCATATTTTCCTGCTGGTGCGCACCGACAAGAATGTGAAAAAGCAGGAAGGCATCAGTTTCCTGCTGGTTGATTTCAAGTCTCCCGGCATCACCGTGCGCCCGATCCGCAATATCGCCGGTCACGAAGAATTCTGTGAGGTCTTCCTGGAAAATGTCCGTGTCCCCAAAACGAATATCGTCGGTGGGCTCAATCAGGGCTGGGGCATCGCCAAGGCCTTGCTTGGCTTCGAACGGATTTTCCTGGGCAGCCCGAAGCAGTCGCAGTATGCGCTGGCCAGAATCCGTGAAGCGGCGCAAGTGCTGGGCTTGTTTGACGACCCCATTTTTGTGGACCGCTATACGCAGTTGCAGCTGGATGCCGCTGATTTGAATGCCTTGTATGTGCGCTTTGTCGATCAGGTCAAGCGTGGAGAAAAACTGGGGCCTGATGTTTCCATGCTCAAGGTATGGGCAACCGAAACCTATTCGCGCCTGGCCAATCTGCTGGTTGAAGTCGCCGGTAGTTCCGGCGGCGTAGTCGGCGATATTGACCTGGGTGGCGGCACGATGGATGTGCTGACCAGTTTCTACAACGCGCGGCCAGCCACGATTTATGGCGGCAGCAATGAAATCCAGCGCAACATCCTGGCCAGCAACGTGCTGCACCTGCCAGCCTGAGCCGTTTTTAGAGAATTCTGTTCATGCAGGATAACCAGCCGTTGTTTACCGGTCCGGGACCGGATGCGATCTTCGCGGCCGCCCTGGAAGAAGGAAAGTTCCTCATCCAGCATTGCAACGCATGCAGCAAGCATGTGTTTTATCCGCGCGTGATTTGTCCGCACTGTGGCTCGCCTGACCTGACCTGGCAGCCTGCCAGCGGCAAGGGTACCGTGTATGCCACGACCGTCGTGCGTCGCAAGCCAGACCATGGCGGAGATTACAACGTGGCACTGGTCGACCTGGCCGAAGGGCCACGCCTGATGAGCCGGGTGGATGGCGTCTCGCCGCATGATGTACGGATTGGCATGGCAGTGGCCGCACAAGTCATCGACGAACCGAAAAAAGGCAAGCTGCTGGTCTTTGTGCCGGTCAATGGAGAAAAAGCATGAGCGCCGCAGACCTGCGCGGAAAAACCGCCATTGTCGGTGTCGGGCTGGGTGGCCTGCCTGCAGCGCCGAACCGCTCGTCGATGGAAATTCAGATCGAAGCCGTACATCGTGCGTTGACCGATGCCGGGCTGAAACCGCAAGACGTTGATGGCTTGTTCACCGGCTCTTCGCATCACTTCATGCCGGCGCTATCCGCTGCCGAATATCTGGGTATCCATCCGAAAATTTCCGACAGCACAATGATCGGCGGCTCATCCTTTGTTGGTCATTTGCTGCCCGCCGCGATGGCCTTGCAGGCAGGCTTGTGTGAAGTCGCGTTGATCTGTTACGGGAGTAACCAGGGTTCGGGTTTCGGCAAGCTGAAATCGATGTCGGAACCGCAGACCTATGAAGCGCCCTATGATCCGCGCCATCCAATCACCAGCTATGCGCTGGCTGCCGCGCGGCACATGCATCAATACGGCACGCGCCGCGAAGACCTGGCTGAAGTGGCTGTCGCCGCGCGACGCTGGGCGCAGCTTAACCCGCTGGCTTTTGCCCGCGATGACCTCTCGCTTGAGCAAGTCATGGCGGCGCGCATGGTAAACGACCCGTTGTCGGTACTCGACTGCTGTCTGGTCACCGATGGCGGCGGCGCCTTGATCCTCGTGCGCAGCGAGCGTGCGCGCGATTTTCCCAAGCCGCCGGTGTATGTATTGGGCGCCGCGATGGCACACTGGCATCGGCAAATCAGCGCCATGCCAGACCTGACGGTCACCGCTGCCGCCGAGTCGGGGCCGCGCGCCTTTGCCATGGCCGGCTTAAGCCCTGCGGATGTGGATGTCATCGAGCTGTATGACGCATTCACCATCAATACCCTGTTGTTCCTGGAAGACCTCGGGTTTTGCGCCAAGGGGGAAGGTGGTGCATTCGTGCGCGGTGGCCGCATCGCGCCGGGTGGCGTGTTGCCGGTGAATACCAATGGTGGCGGCTTGTCGTGCTGCCACCCCGGCATGTACGGGATTTTCCTGTTGATCGAAGCCGTGCAGCAGTTGCGCGGCGAGGCGGGGGCACGCCAGGTGCAGAATCCCCATGTCGCCCTCTGTCATGGCAATGGCGGCGTACTGTCGAGCCAGGTGACCGCGCTGCTGGGGGATCACACCACGATCTAATGCGCGCGGTGAGAACAAACTGAAACAAGGGGAAATGCATGACGATTAACTATGACAAGCTGATGGCATGGCCTTTTGAGGATGTGCGCCATCGCTATACTGCCCGCGACACGATGCTGTATGCATTGGGTATCGGCCTTGGTACGGCGCCAACGGATGAAGACGAACTGCGCTTTGTGTATGAGAAAAACCTGCAAGCCTTGCCGACTTATCCGGTTGTGCTGGGTTATCCGGGCATGTGGATACAGCATCCCGATACCGGTGTTGACTGGATGCGGCTGGTGCACGGCGAACAAGGGCTGCGCATCCATCGCCTGCCTGATCCTGAAGGTGAGGTCATCGGCCGCACCCGTGTGACGGGCGTCATCGATAAGGGCGAAGGCAAGGGCGCATTGGTATTGACCGAGCGCACCGTCAGCGATGCGGCCAGTGGTGAACTGTTATGCACCCTGACCTCGACCACTTTTTGCCGCGCCGATGGCGGCTTTGGCGGTCCGGCAGGTCCGGTGCCACCGGTGCATGCCCTGCCCGACCGCGCGCCTGACCATGTCTGTGAACGGACGACTGAAGCGCGGGCGGCGCTGATCTACCGGTTGTCCGGCGACTACAACCCCTTGCATGCCGAACCGGCCATCGCGCGTACTGCCGGTTTCGAGCGGCCGATCCTGCATGGCTTGTGCACCTTTGGCATTGCGGGCTATGCGGTGCTCAAGACGATGTGCGGCAATGATCCGACGCGATTGACGGCGATCAAGGTGCGCTTCTCCTCGCCGGTCTATCCCGGCGAAACCATACGCACTGAAATGTGGCTTGATGGCTCGAACGTGTCTTTCCGCGCGCGTGTCGTCGAACGCGATGTTGTCGTTCTCAACAATGGCTTGGCGGAAATCCGCTGAGTTTTCTTATTTATCAACCAGGAGGAGTAACTTAACCATGAACTATGCAGATTTCCAGTTTCTTAAATTCGATCACAAGCCCAACGGCGTTCTGGTCATCACCATCAATCGTCCGGAAGTCATGAACGCCACCAATGCACGTCTGCACTGGGAACTGACCAAGATATGGGATGTCGTGAATGATGATGCGAAGACCAAGGTGGTGGTGGTGACCGGTGCCGGTGACAAGGCTTTTTCGGCAGGTGGCGATCTGGACTGGGTGGGCAACATGGTCGACAATCCCAAGGCGATCCCCGGCGTCATGAAGGAAGCTTCAGACATCGTATACAACATGATGGACTGTGAAAAACCCATCATTTCCGCCATCAATGGCATTGCCGTTGGCGCTGGCCTGGCCGTGGCCATGCTGGCCGATATCAGCATCATCGCCGAAGAAGCGAAGATCACCGACGGCCACGTCAAGCTCGGCGTAGCTGCGGGCGATCACGCAGCCATTGTCTGGCCACTGCTGTGCGGCATGGCCAAAGCCAAGTATTACCTGCTGACCGCCGATTTCATCGATGGCAAGGAAGCCGAGCGCATTGGTCTGGTGAGCCTGTGCGTGCCACGTGCCGAGTTGATGAACAAGGCCATGGCGACGGCCGACAAACTGGCCGCCGGCAGCCAGCAGGCGATTCGCCTGACCAAGCGCTCGCTGAATGGCTGGATGAACATGGCGCGGCCGATATTTGAAAGCTCGCTGGCGATGGAAATGATTTGCTTCCTGAGTGGTGATGTCACTGAAGGTGTTGCCGCGATCCGCGAAAAGCGCGCGCCGAAATTTCCGTCAGCGCAGTAAGTACTACTCCTTATGGGTCCTTATGGGTGGCGGCAATATTCGCCATCCAATTTACCTGGCTACCTAAACGGAGAAGTCGCGTGGATTTTCGTTTAACCCCGGAACAGCTCGAGTTACAAGATACTGCGCGTCGCTTTGCGACCGAGCAGATGAGATCGGTTGGTCGCGACATTGAGCAAAGCGCGCAACCGTTGTCGCATGACTGGTTGCACCGCTATGCGGAAATGGGTTTTCTGGGCATCAATGTCGCTACTGAATATGGCGGCATGGGGCTGGGCAATCTTGAGGCGCTGCTGGTGCTGGAAGAGTTTGCCAAGGTATCGCCGGCAGCCGCTTTCCCCATTTTTGAAAGCAGCGTGGGGCCGGTGCGCGCTATCGAGCACTTTGCGGGCGAGGCGCTCAAGCGCCGCGTGTTGCCGGCAGTCTGCCGTGGCGACCTGATCGTCGCGGTGGCCATGTCCGAGCCGGATGCCGGCTCGGCGTTGACCGATTTGAAGACCACCGCGCGCATTGAAGGTGGACAGATTGTGCTCAATGGACAAAAGCGCTGGTCCAGCGGCAGCGGCCATTCCGGCGGGTATGTGGTGTATTGCCGCATGTCGGATGCGCCCGGTGCGGCCGGCATCGGCGCGGTCTATGTCGAAAAGAATACGCCTGGCGTCGCCTTCGGCCAGCCGGAACAATTATTGGGTTTTCGCGGTATCCCCAGCGCCGACATTTTTCTCGACGATGTGCGTGTGCCGCAAGAAAACCTGATCGTTCCGGCAGGTGGTTTCAAGAAGCTGATGGAGGCTTTTGATCTTGAGCGTTGCGGCAATGCCACGATGTGCCTGGGGATCGCCGCCGGTGCGCTGGAGGATGCCTTGCAATATGTGCAAGAGCGCCGGCAGTTCGGCAAGCCCATCGTCGATTTTCAGGCCGTGCAGCTCAAGCTGGCGGATATGGCGATGCAGGTCGAAGCCACGCGCCTGCTGATTCACCGCGCGGCGCAGAATGCCAGCGAGGGGCTGCCATCCATGCTGGAAAGCAGCGTTGCAAAATGTTTCGCCAACCAGGCGGTGCGGGATGTCTGCGGCAACGCGCTGCAATTATTGGGTGCGTACGGTTATTCCACGCAGTTCCCGATGGAGCAGCGCCTGCGCGATGGTTGGGGTTGGGGCATTGCTGGCGGCACGATAGACATCCAGCGCGTCAACATTGCGTCGGCGCTGGTGGGACGGCGTTTCAATCAACGCGCATAAAAAACATAACGCGACGATAACAGGAGGCTGCACATGGATTTCAGGCTGACGCAAGAGCAGCAAATGATTTACGAGTACGGGGATCATCTGGCGCACAAATTCGACCGTAAATACTTCATGCGGTATGCGGAGAAAAACGAGTCTCCCGTTGAGTTGATGCAGCAATTTGCCGATGATGGATTTCTCGGCCTGATGGTGCCTGAAGCCTATGGCGGCAGCGGCCAGGGGTTGACCGAGATGACACTGTTCATCGAAGGCCTGGCGAATAACGGCTTGCCGCTGCTCTCTCTGGTCATCGGGCCGACCATGACCATGGGCTTGCTGGCCAAGCATGGATCTGAAGAACTCAAGCAGCGATTTTTACCTGACGGTTGTAGCGGAAAGCTGCGTTATTGTTTTGCGATTACCGAACCGAATGCAGGGTCAAATTCGATGGAAATCACGACCATCGCAAAGCCGGACGGGGATGGTTTCCGCCTCAACGGGCAGAAGGTGTTCATTACCGACGTGGATTGCAGCGACTATGCGCTGGTGGTTGCGCGTACCACGCCGCGCCAGCAGGTCAGCAAGAAGACCGATGGTTTCACTTTGTTCATGGTCGACTTGAAACACAAGGGTGTGAGCAAGACAAAAATCCCGATGTCGATTTCCCTCCCTGAATCGCAGTGGCAGGTGTTTTTTGATGACGTGCCCTTGTCGCGTGCGGATGTGCTGGGCGACGTAGGACGTGGCTTTGACATCCTGTTTGATACGCTGAATCCGGAACGCGTGGTCATTGCCAGCTTATGTGCGGGCGTTGGCCGGTATGCCCTGCGCCGCGCCGTCGAATACACCAGCGAACGCAAGGTATTCAACAACACGCCGATCGGTGCGTATCAGGGTCTGCAACATCCGCTGGCCATGGCTAAAACCGAAGTCGAGCTGGCTTCGCTGATGATACTCAAGGCCGCCTGGGCCTTTGACCAGGGTTTGCCGGCCGGCGAATTTTCCAATATGGCCAAATACTGTGCTGCCGAGGCGGGCATCCACGCGGTGGACAATGCCATCCAATGCTTTGGCGGCAACGGCTTTACCAAGGAATACGGCATCTTCGACCTGTACCACATCGTGCGTGTACTGCGTACCGCGCCACTGAATCGCGAGCTGGTGCTGAACTATATTGCCGAGAAGGTCATGGGCATGCCCCGTTCTTACTGAAGCGCAACATGACATCAAACGCCCGTGCGCTGAGCGGTATCAAGGTCGTCGATCTGTCGCGGGTCCTTGGCGGGCCATATTGCGCGCAAACGCTGGCCGACCATGGCGCGCAGGTCATCAAGGTGGAGCCGCCGCAAGGCGACGAAACCCGCAGTTGGGGGCCACCGTTTGATGACACCGGCCTGGCTGCCTATTACCTGGGCGTTAATCGCAACAAGCAGGGCATGGTGATCGATCTGTCGCGCAGCGAAGGGCGCGGGATTGTCCTGCGCCTGCTGGAAGATGCCGACGTGCTGATCGAGAATTTCAAGATCGGCACCATGGAGCGTTGGGGCCTGGGTTACGAAGAAGTTTTGCGCGAGCGTTTTCCACGCCTGATCCATTGCCGCGTCAGTGGCTTTGGCGCCGATGGCCCGCTGGGTGGCGCGCCCGGATATGACGCTGTTGCCCAGGCCATGGGCGGGCTGATGAGCATCAATGGCTCGCCGGAATCCGGCGCTACGCGCATTGGCGTGCCGATTGTCGACCTGACGACAGGCTTGTCGGCGACCATCGGGGTCTTGCTGGCGCTGGCCGAGCGCAACCGTTCCGGCGTCGGCCAGTTTGTTGACGCCACCTTGTATGACACGGCGGTTTCCCTGCTGCACCCGCATGCCAGCAACTGGTTCATTTCAGGCAACCCGCCACGCCGTTCGGGCAATGCACATCCGAATATTGTGCCTTACGATAAATATCCGACCGGCACTTGCGAAGTGTTTCTGGGCATTGGCAACAGCGGCCAGTTCCGCAAGTTTTGCGCTTACCTCGGCAAACCGGAACTGGCCGATGATCCGCGCTTTGCGAACAACAGCGACCGGATTGCCAACCGCGTAGCGTTGCGCGAATTGCTGGAAATGGAATTGAGTCATGTGGACGGCCATGCGCTTTGCGAAAATCTGATCGCCGCCGGGGTACCCGCCGGGCCGGTGTTGTCAGTCCCTGAAGTGCTCACCCATCCGCACACCCTGCACCGCAAAATGGCGATCACCACGCCGACCTACACGGGCACGGGCATTCCGGTAAAACTCTCGCGCACGCCGGGCGATATCACCAGCCCGTCGCCTGCGTTTGGCCAGCATACCCGCGACGTTTTGCATGCCCACGGCTACACGCCGGATGAGGTTCAGGCCTTGCTGGACGACGGCGTGGTGATCAGTGCTTCCAGCGCATAAGGGTAGCATCCGGTTTGACTAACTACTGTTTGGCAGATAGACTGCAAAGGCTTGCAGGAGCGGCTTTTTCACAATATTTTTCGCATCAATAATTTTCTTTCTTCACTAAAAAAGGACTCAACCATGGATCTGGATCTGGCAGGAAAATCAGTAGTTATCACCGGCGGCGCTTCCAACATCGGGCGCGGCATCGTGCTGGCTTTCGCGAAGGAAGGCGCCAATATCACCGTGGGCGACATCGATGTGCCACAGGCTGAAAAAGTGGCGCAACTCGCGCTCAAGGAAGGCGCAAAAAGCGTGCAAGTGGTGAAGACGGACGTGACCGACCTGGCCCAGGTACAAGCCATGTTTGCCGCTGCCACTGCCAAGCATGGCAAGGTCGATGTGCTGGTCAACAATGTCGGCTGGGACAAGCTGATGTTCTTCACCCAGACAACGCCCGACCTCTGGGAAAAAATCATCCGCATCAACTATGTCGGCGCGCTCAACTGCACCAAGACCGCACTTGACCTGATGATCCCGCAAAATTCCGGCGCCATCGTGGCCATCAGTTCCGACGCCAGCCGCCAGGGCGAACCGAGGGAAGCCGTGTATGGTGGTGTCAAGGCCGCGATCAACGCCTTCATGAAAACCATTGCCCGCGAAAACGGCCGTTATGGCATCCGCTGCAATGTCGTCTGCCCCGGTGTCACCATTCCCGAGGAAACAGAAGAAGTCGGCGCCACCAGCATGTGGACCGACCCCACCGGCATGTTCACCCCGGAGCAACTGGAAAAAGTCGCCAAGGCGCTGCCGCTGCGCAAAGTCGGTCGCCCCGGCGATATCGCCAATGCGGTGGTGTTCCTTGCCTCCAAGGCCGCTGGCCATGTCACCGGCCAGATTCTTTCCGTATCCGGCGGTTACAGCATGATTGGCTAAACAGGT
>WOYI010815652.1_pt1 | contig 20699 bp, 21 predicted proteins | sample 6423411 | NCBI WGS metagenome assembly WOYI01 (sample SAMN13441803, study PRJNA592873) | oil field metagenome | biome: oil field; feature: oil-well bore; material: oil-contaminated soil; isolation source: oil-contaminated soil from oil-well borehole | place: Germany: Wietze | collected 2016-10-18 ... | reverse complement strand
GCGATATCCATGCCTTCTTCTTTGGTCATCCCGTCCTTGAACGAGGCTTCCAGAGAACCGAGTGCGAACACTGAGCCTGAACCTATGGACATGTATCTGTCCTCAAGGTGCCCTCCGGCACCGTCGATGCTGTATACGTGACCCCCGGTGCTGTCGTACCCTCCGATAATGAGCCCGAGGTAGAATCCCTGGCGTATCACGTTGGAAACGAGCGTCGCTGCTGATTTGACAGATATCCGACTGCCCTTCTTCATCGAGTAGAGCGAAATCTCTGCCATCATGTATCTGACCATCAGCTGCGCATCTCCTACGGAGCCGGCGATAGTCATGCCGATGTTGTCTGATAGTGGGTAGACCTTCCTAACGTCGCTGTTTGCGATCAAATTTCCCATTGTCGCCCTCTGATCGGTAGCCAGTATCACACCGTCCTTCAGTTTTAGGCCGATCGTGGTTGTGCCTGTCTTAAGAATTTCATCCCCTGCCATTTGTTTACCTCAGATTTGTAAAATAAGAATCAGCCGTATCAGCTTATTGACACCCATAGTTTAGTTGATTATATAAGTTTTCATTTTGCGATATGCCGAAAGATCTCCGGTAATCTGAATATTACTCCTCGTCGCATTGTGCGGTATTGTAAATGCAAGGGATGAAATGGAAACAAAGGAACGTAAATCATATATTGCAGAGTTGCAGAGGCGATCGGCACAATGATTCTGACCCTGATGGGTTGCGGTGCAACCGTTATTTCCGGCAGGGGCCTTGTCGCAACCGCTCTGGCGTTCGGTTTGGCAATCGTCGCCATGGCATAATGCATCGGTGACATTTCGGAATGTTATACCAATCCAGCGGTTTCTCCGATGCCGCGCGCGGATGACAGGATAGACACCAAGACGGTGGTCCTCTGCCGGGTGTTCCAGTTCATCGGAGGCATCATCGGTGCGGGGCTTCTGTACTGCACAGTGGTCGCGAACGACATGGACATTGTCATCGGCTAGAACATAGCCGCGGGGCTTGGAACCAACGGATTCATCGAACAGGCATGTATTCCGTAACGATGGTCGGAGCGTTCGTCGTTGAGATACTCCTCACAATGTTCTTCACCCTGAGGTATTGGGCGTGACAAATTCCAAGAAGACGGCCGAACAGGCAGGGTCGGCCGCCGGCGGAAGCCCGAGATTCGTCCACCCGCTGGCCATCGGGCTCACAGGAACTTCCGTCAGCTCCGCAAGGAGCGTCGAGTCATATTCCCGGCGATCGCCGGAACGACCATCGCGCTCGAGCAGGTCCGGGTGTTCATCGCCGCTCCGCTCTACGAGCATGCGTTCAGGTTCGAGTCTGCCTAAACACGGCTCCGATGCGTGCTGTTAAACTTTTTATCCTCATTTATTTCGGCATAGCGCCGGACTACTATTTTTTGCGTATCTCGCACTTAAAAAAGTCAATCCCAATTGATTATTAACCAACAGGGCATCACTCTGAATGGAGATTGTGAAAAATGGAGATCGAGGATTGGCTCGGTAGGGATAACCAACTGGGAATTGATATTTGGCAGAAGAAATACTGTCAAAGCGGAGAATCCTTCGATATGTGGCTCGACCGCGTTTCCGAAGGCAACAAAGACATCCGCAGGTTGGTCGCGGAGAAGAAATTCCTTTTCGGCGGAAGGATACTTGCCAACCGCGGCCTCTATAAGACCGGCATAAAGGTAACTTATTCCAACTGTTACGTCCTCACCCATCCCGAAGATTCCATCGAATCGATATTCGAGACAGCAGGGAAGCTCGCCCGAACGTTCAGCTACGGCGGAGGGGCGGGCATAGACCTCTCCAAGCTTGCACCCAGGGGTGCCAAGATCAACAACACGGCCTCCGAGACCTCGGGATCGGTGTCCTTCACGGACCTGTATTCCATGGTCACAGGGCTCATCGGCCAGCGTGGCCGCCGCGGAGCGCTCATGCTTTCCCTCTCCTGCGAACACCCGGACATGGAGGAGTTCATGGGCGTGAAAACAGACCTCACCCGTGTAACAAAGGCCAACATGTCGATACGGATGACGGACGAGTTCATGCGTGCGGTCAAAGACCACAAAACATATACGCAGAGGTTCACAAGGCCCGAAACAGGCGAGACGGTCACCAGCGATATCGATGCCAACGCGTTCTTCAAAAAGCTATGCAGCGCGAACTGGGACTACGGTGAACCCGGATGCCTTTTTTGGGACCGTATATCCGATTGGAACCTGCTCAGCGAGTTCCCGGACTACTCTTACGCGGGGACCAACCCGTGCGCCGAAGAGCCTTTGCCCGCCGGAGGAAGCTGCCTGCTGGGAAGCATAAACCTTGCCGCATTCATAAAGGAGGGGCTCTTCATGGAGGACGAGTTCAGGGAGGCCGTGGGGATATCGGTCCGCGGTCTGAACGAAGTTCTTGACGAGGGCCTTCCGCTGCATCCCCTTCAGGAACAGAGGGAATCCGTCAGAGACTGGAGGCAGATAGGCCTGGGCATAATGGGGCTCGCCGATATGCTGATCAAACTGAGGCTCAGGTACGGCTCCGAAGAGGCGGTCGAGTTCTGCGACAAGTTGGCGTTCGTAATGGCGGACACCGCCATACGCGAATCGGCGATCATGGCCTCGGAAGACGGCATGTTCCCTAAATGCGTGATCGAGCAGGTGCTCGCATCGCCGTACTTCATGGAAAACACGACCCAGGAGACGAGGGACCTCGTCGCCATGTACGGGCTCAGGAACTCACAGTTGCTGACCATCGCCCCCACAGGGACGCTCTCCACGATGCTGGGCATATCCGGAGGGATAGAGCCCATTTTCGCCAACTATTACGAGCGCAGAACCGTATCCCTTTCAAGCAAGGACGAATACTACAAAGTCTACACCCCCGTAGTGAAAGAGTTCATGGAGGAGCACGGCTACCGGGACGATTCCGAGCTTCCGGACTACTTCACGAACGCGCAGGTGATCGACTACAGGCAGCGCATAGACATGCAGGCAACCTGGCAGAAGCGCATCGATGCTTCGATAAGTTCTACGGTAAATCTGCAAAAGGACTTCCCCGAGGCCGAAATAGAGAGCCTCTACATGTACGCCTGGGAAAGGGGCTGCAAAGGCGTCACCGTCTTCAGGGACGGGTGCAAGCGCGACAGCATACTCACTCCAAAAGAGGCCGAGGACAAGGACAAGAGGGAGAAAGAAGAGGCCGAGGCCGAGAAAAAGAGGCGCGGTTCGGTAGTCGAGGTCGCAGATAACGTTGTGGGCAAGAAGAGAAAGCTCATGACCGGGTGCGGCAGCCTCCATTGCACGGCTTTCTTCGACCCGGAGACGGGCGACCTTGTGGAAGCGTACCTCAACAAAGGCTCCACCGGCGGATGCAACAACTTCATGATAGGCCTCTCGAGGATGATATCCCTGGCCGCCAGGAGCGGATGCGACGTTTACTCGATAGTGGACCAGCTGAAGAGCTGCGGTTCGTGCCCGTCCTACACGGTGAGGACGTTCACCAGGCACGACACCAGCAAGGGATCATGCTGCCCCATGGCAGTCGGATACGCCCTCGTGGACATGTGGAAGGAGATGCAGATCGAAGTGAAGGGTGCCGACAACGTACCCTCGGAACCGGTCAGGAAGATCATCAATCCCTGCCCGAAGTGCGGTTCCGAGCTGGAATTCCAGGGCGGATGCAACGTATGCAAGGCATGCGGCTGGACCAAGTGTGATTAATACTGCGAAAACAATATTGTTCCGAGGGAGTAGCGATAAGACCTGTTCTATATCGCACCGTATGAATCCGTGCGCCTCAAATCGAGAACTCAGACAGGCCCGCGTCGAGCCTCAGCTCGCTCCCTCACTTTTCCACGGTTCCGAGGCCATGTTCTGTATCACCATGGCGATGCCCAGCCCTCCGACGATGCCTGCGGCGAACCTGAGCACGTCCCAGTCATAACCGAGGGCGGCTCCCGCAGCCCATTCGGCCGCCATCACGGATACCAGCAAGAGTCCGGCGTACATGGCCTTCCGTTCGGTGAACGGATGCTTTCCGGCATGCCCGTATGTCAGGAGGAGCCCGGACGCGCATCCCGCGATTATGCCGATGTCCCTGGCGCAGAACGCGGTCTGCGACCCATTTATTATGAAGCTCCTCTCCGTCTGCTGGTGACAGAACATGTCTCCGAGGGCATAGATGAACCGTCCCGCGCTCCAACTGTGGTCCATAACGCCCGTTGTGCCGTCAAGCCCCGTAAATGTCCCAGGCAGATAGATCAGAGGGACCGCGATAATAAGTGCCAGTATTATAAAGAGAAAAGCGGATATCGCCAGCCCGGGAGTTCCAGCACTCATCGGCTTAGGATATCCGTTTGATATTAAAAAGTAGCAATAGGTTTAGAGCGCGATGGATATGCATGCGAAGAACACCGTCATCGACAGCGGGAGCATCATCGAGAACCTGTACACTATACTCCCCACCCCGTTCTTTCCGGTATGTGCGGCAGTCAGCATGGCCATCATTGCGCACAGCTCCATCAGATATATTGCGATGACCGCGGAAGTTCCCGCGATGTCCGCCGCTTCGGATATTTCGGACAAGGGTTTCAACATCGATACAGAAAGACCCAGTACCATAGGTGCAAAGACCGCGGCAGTCGCTGTCATCATGTCGAACATGCTTTTCAATTTGTTAGATATATTTTTGCCCACGGCTTCCTGGTCCTGCATCTGTCTTCCTATCGATATGGCGAGCCGTCCCGCTTCCCGGACATCCCTCAGAGATGCATCGTATATCTCGCAATAAGTGTCGGCCGCCAGGGGGGATACGGTCCCGAGGGCGGACCGTATCGCTGAACGGACATCGCCCCTGCAGAGAGTGATTTCCTTTCTGAGAGTGTCCGAGATTTTGTAAGTCTCTTTTCTGGCTCCCAAGGCGCCTATCGCCGAGTTCTCAAAATTATCCCCGGATATCAGGTGGTTTCCCAGTTCGAAGACGGAATCCTTAAGCAGCTTTTCCGTCTCGGTACGTTTCTTTTCTTCGCCATGGGAGGGACTCAATAAGGCGAAGGACAGGGCACCGGCAGGTATCGTCGCGAAGACCATGGTTTGGACGATGTCCCCGGTAATGTTCCAACCGACGATCCCCAACGGGAAGGATGTAAGCAGAGGCATCAGAGATCTCCAGTCCCTGTCACCCTTTTCTGTTCCAAAAGGGTTCTTAGCATTAATCGAGAGTGTGACGCAGAGAACACATGCTGGCACTATTACAAGGGTCGTTACGATAACCGGGGCCAGTCCCAAAGATGCGCCGAACATGCCGCCGATCTGCAGTATGGGAAGTATGGACATCATGATCATGGGGACCATGATGCCCAGGCCGAAGATCACCATGCATGGGTTCGAAAGTGAAGAGCTGTACGCCTCTCCCGTTTCCTTCAGCCCGGAAAGCGAGATATCGGTCGCGTCCTTTAAGATTCTTGTTTTCTCGGAACCTGAAGACATCTCGGAGGCCGCCATAAGCATGTGGACCGAACGCCTGAAGGCCGCCAGTTCCTTGGGCAGCCCGGCTATAAGATCGTTTAAACCCGATCTGATGTCTGCGGTTACCCTTGTGTCCGCGTCTTGAACGATGTCGGAGAACAGTTTCCTTGTGTTAACGGGTCCTCCTGCCGCTATATCTCTGACGGCCGAGTCCAAAGACCCTCCGGATTCGATGACTACCGACATCATTCCGACAGCTCTCGGCCCCTCACCCATAAGCGACCTGAAGTCTGTTTTATCGGACCTCAACTCATTCGCCCTCCTCTGCTCTGCGTACCTTGGTCTCGAAAGAGCTGATCAGAAGACCCGATTCCTTGCTCGGGTTCCTGAATATGTGGTCGTTCGCCATGGTTATCCATTCGGGCCCTAGAAACCTATCGTCCCGAGCGCCCTTCTCTGCCAGTAACTTCCTGATGCCGGACCTTGCGCGGATATCGTTCAGAATTTCTTTTTTATCCATGCCGCAGGATGAGGAAATCCTTTTCATCATAGGGGAAGAGAACAGCCCTTCAGCATCTGAAATATCTATGAACTCTCCGGTCTTCTCGCCGGTAGCTACCATCTCATTGAGCATCCTCTTCTGGTTGCCCGCCCGTCTGTCCCTGAGAGAACCCAGCGTGACCAGGATATCGGTGGCCATGAAGGCTTCGGGGGCGATGCCCATGTCGTGCACAACACGATTATAGACGGACTTCGCAGAATCTCCGTGAATGGTGCCCATTATCGAACTTCCTGCGCGCCCCGTTCTCATGCTTTGATAAAGCGTCTTCGCCTCCTCGCCCCTGACCTCGCCCAGGATGATGGCCGATTCCCCCATCCTGAGAGACACTCTCAGGGCTTCGTCCGCACGGGAAAGGTTGTTTCCGTCCATTTTTTCGTTGATGAGCATCGACTGGACCTTGTAGCCCATCTTTCTCATATTTTCGCCGGGGAGCTCCATCGTGTCCTCTATGGTCAGTATCCTCTGGGCCATGGGGAATTCGAACATCAGCGCCGTGAGAAGCGAGCTTTTCCCCGCCCCTCTGGCTCCGCATATCAGGAATGTGCAACGGTTATCGACAAGGAACGACAGCAGCCCCGCTGTTTCGTGGTCGAGCGTGCCGTTTGCTATCAGTCTTGTAAGCGTCCATGGTCTGGTGGAATGTTTCCTGATCGATACCGCATCCCCGTTCGGGCTCATCGGGTACCCTATCACGGTCGCCCTGGCATCACGGCCTTTCATGTCCGTTTCCAGGACCGGTTCCGACTCGCAGAACGAAAGGCCGCTGTCCCTTTTGAGCACGCTTATCAGGTTCATTACCTCTTTGCGGTCGACCATCAGGTTAGTCCTGCAGCGCAAATTGGAGTTGATGCCGGACACTCCGCTCATTGTGACGTGTATGCGGTTCTTATCGCACGGTGCGTCGATGTATATGTCTTCCAGCCTCGGGTCCGACAACAGAATATCGAATATTCCCAGCCCGACCGTGTATCTGTAAACGGTCTCGCAGAGTCCGTCGATGACCTTATCGAGGTCGATGCAGTTGCTTCCGTAAACGGCCTCTACCGTATCCGAAAGTTCCATTATCTTTCCGCGAGCCTCGCTCAGGACACTCTGTCTGTCCATCCTCCCCCCTCTTTTCCTGTATGAATCGCGGATGCCGTCGATGGCTTTGGACACGACCACGTTTATCGAATCGGCCGAAGTGTACTCGTCCGGGGCGAGATTATATTCGGTCTCGCCGTCGGAAGAGGTGCCTATGATGACGCCGGCGCCCGGAAGCCTGTATTCCGAGATTATGTCCAATTCGTCTGCCGAGCCGATCAGCCAGCAATCCGCATATGTGGGCTTCACTCTCATGTTGGATGCCGCGATCTTGCCGATATCGGCGATAAGGCCCGCCGTATCGGATTCCAGTCTTGCCGGTGCTCCGTATCGGGGGACCGGTCCGTTGGTTTTTTCAATTTTTTCTTCGGTGCCACCGAAAACCCCCGACGTCCCGTAATCTTCCATAGATTTGCCGTTCCATATCCTCGGCATGCCTCAGACCCCCTTGCCGCCGGCCATAGCGGAAGTTCTTTTGGAGATTTCAGAAACGGAGAGCTCGGCCTGATCCAAGACCCTGTATGTCTTCTGGATACAGTCATCGCAGATATTGTTGGCGGTCCTGAACGACATCAGCTTCCCGCGGGCCCCCGAGAAGTCCGGAGTAGGAAAGCTGCTCCATGCTATGCTTACGATCTTATCGCATGAATAGTGACATGACCTGCACCTATGTGTCCTGCTGCCGCCGATCGATGAGGCGGACTTATCGATAAAAGACAATTTGCACAGTATTTCGGCGGCCGGCCCGGATATCTCCAGGTCCCTGCCCGTTCTGAGACGGATCCGCGCCGCGCAACCGTTCTCGGATATGTTTGACACGATGCATCTTATACATTCCGCACTGCCCGCATCCGGGACATTTCCGCAGTCCCTGCAGTCAATGCTGAGCACATCGCCGTCGATCTTGGACCTTGCTGCACCGTTCTTTCCGTTCTTTTTTTTCGGGAATCTTTGTTCCATGATCATTTGACCGACGGATCGGAGTATTAAAACGGAAAATTACAGTTAGACTTCAGAACATGTCCAAGGGATAAGTTATAAAGGATGGGCCCGCCTAGCGTTTGCCATGGAAATATTGGCTCCCGCAGGTTCCCCTGAAGGGCTGGTCGCTGCGATCAAAGGCGGATGCAATGCCGTATATTTAGGTGGTAAATCGTACGGGGCCAGAGCTTTCACGGACAACTTCTCCGACCAGCAGATAGAGGGCGCGGTGATGTACGCGCATGACCGCGGCGTCAAGGTATATGTCACTGTGAACACGCTCATAAAGGACTCGGAGATGGACGATGCGCTCTCGTTCGTGAGGTTCCTATCGGATATCGACGCGGATGCGGTCCTGGTCCAGGACCTGGGCCTCCTGAAGCAGCTAAGCAAGGTGGACATACCCAAGCATGCCTCGACCCAGATGGGGATCCACTCGAGGGCGGGCCTGGAATGGTGTGCCTCGAACGGGATAGACCGGGCGATACTCGCACGCGAGCTCACTTTCGAGGAGATAAAAAAAATCGTCAAGGATTCGCCTGTGGAGACCGAGGTCTTCGTCCAGGGCGCATTGTGCTATTGCATGTCCGGCGGCTGCCTGTTCTCAAGCCTCATAGGCGGAAGGAGCGGCAACCGCGGACAGTGCGCTCAGCCTTGCAGAAAGAAATACAAGCTCGGGCTGAGGAACGAGTACATAATGAGCTGCGCCGACATATACGGACTGAATTATATTCCCATGCTGAAGGAGATCGGTATCACCTCGGCGAAGATCGAAGGCAGGATGCGGAGCCCGGCATACGCATATCTTGCTTCGAAGGTCTATTCGATGAAGGAGAACGGAGAAGACAACAAGACGATAGCCGCCACCGCGGGATTGTTGCATACGATATTCAACCGTGGCATATGCGACGGGTATTTGGGCGGGGTCGTCTCGCCGGTGCAATCCTCATATCCGGACAACAGAGGATATTACCTAGGGACGGCGGACATCATAGACCGCTCCTTCTTGCAGTCGGACCTCAACGAGGTCCTGAACACAAGGGACGGGATATCCATATTCAAGGGCGATGAAAAGATCGGCGGATTCAAGGTCGGTGAGACCAAGAAGGTGACGGTCCCCTTCAAGGTACCCAACGGAAAGTACCAGATATACAGGACGTACGATCCCCGCATAGACGAAGTGAAGAACAGCATCGGGGCCGTTCCCGTCTTCACCGGAAAGATAAAGCGCAACGACCCCAAGCGCAGGTCGATACCTGAAAGGGTCCACAGGAAGGAGACCAGGCCCGAGATTTCGTTCTATGTGAACTCGATAAGGAACCTCGAGGCCGTTGCAGACCACGCAAACAGGGTCTATTTCGAACTGGGCGACAGCATAGAGGAGGCCAGGGAGATATGCAAGGCGAGGGAAATAGAGTGCGTAACCCTGCTCCCAAGGTTCGATCCCACAGATATCGCTCCGGAGAACACAAGCGTGATGGTCAACACCGTAGGCCAGCTTTATGCCAACAGAAAGTCGCCGCGGATCTACGGGAGCGCGTTCATGAATTTTTTCAACTCGTACTATCCGCTGACCGTCAACCAGACCACTATTTCAATGGAGCTTTCAAAGAACGAGATCCGCAATATCACCGAGTATTACAGCGGTCTCGTGGAAGTGATGGTGTTCGGGCGACAAGAGCTTATGATCACCCGCGACCCGGCTATGGGAAACGGGATCATGGAAGACGAAAAGGAATTCCAGTTCCCCATATACAGGGACGGCAACGGGATGTCGCACCTGCTCAACTCATCGGACCTCATGCTTCTTGAACAATTGCCGGAGCTTCAGAAGATGGGAGTGGATTCCTTCGGTATCGATCTGAGGAAGCGCCCTGTCCAGCTGGCGAAATTGGTGGCCGAGGCATATGCGGAACGCGATATGTCGAAGAAGTCGAAGATTTCCGAGATGTGCGGTTCTGTTACGTACGGCCACTACCAGCGCGGAGTGAATTAATTTAACTGTACCTTCAGGCTTATTTCATCACATAGACCGACCCTGGTTATATGAGGATGAACAGAAAGGGAGACATCGGTTTCATGGAGGCAATGGCGGCCGCAATGGCGGTCACCTTGGTCCTGACGGCGTTCATAGGCGCAACCGCTATATATGCGATCGAGACCGACGTCAGTAAGAGGGACATAAACATAGATTCCCTTGCCGACGGGATACGGATCGCGGACGGCAGGATAGAAGGGGATCTTCAGGACGAGCTGCAATCACAGATCGATCTCAGGGGGATCGGAGGCGCCTCGGTGATGTGCACTTCGGTGCCTGACTCCGCAGGAGAGCCCAGGTTCGAAGGTCGATTGTATTTCAGCGCCGGTACGTTCGAAGGCACAATGTCCATGGAAAGGAGAATCTGTTCCGTTGACTATGCCGGAGGAACGGCGTTGGTAAATCTGGAGGTCAGGATATGGGCATGAAAAGCAAAAAAGGGTTCACCGCGACGGTGGACGCCATGATCTTCATCATTCTGATGACGATTGCATTTTCAGCGATGCACTCCCTTGTTGAAACGTCCGAAAAAAGCGAAGTCCAGGACGCATCCGACATACTGCCGCTGCTCCTCGAGTCCGATGTCGAGATAGAGCTAGAGAAGGACTGCGGTCCGATCACGGTCAAAATGTGCGAAGCACTGGTATATGAATTGTACATCGACTGTGACGCCGCCCGGACGGCATCAGAGATACTCGATTCGCACTTCCTGAGAGAGGGGGCGTACGCCCTCACGGTCCAGCACAACGGGATGTCGTACACTGTGGGCTCCGGGGCCGGGACGCCCGGTTCTTCCTTCTCTCAGAAGGTTGCGGGGGATAATTTCACAGCTGTATATATTCTGACCGTGTATTGATCAGGCTCCGTATTTCTCCGTCCGGTTCGCAAGGTCCATGCATATAGGCACGATGTCGAATCCCCTTATGCGACCGATCGACCCTGTCGCGCAACCGGACTCGCTGAATTTGGTCGCCGAGTCCACGACGATCCCGGGGGTGTATATCGTAATGGGGACCGGGTCTCCGCTGTGGTCCATAAGGCTGCAGGGGGTGCTGTGGTCGGCAGTGAACACGACGACCAGATCCTTCGGGAAGTTGTCGCGTATATATCCGGCCATATCGTCAAGCTTCTGTATTATCTCGCACTTCAGTTTAGCGTTTCCATCGTGACCGCAGATGTCGGGGGCCTTGCAGTTCATCAGTATGAAGTCATATTCTTCCAGGGCTTCGAGTGCAAACTTCGCTTTAAGGGTGAAGTCCGAATCCGTTCCTCCGGTGCATCTTGGCGGAACGTCAAGAACGTCCAGCCCGCACACGCCGCAGATGCCCTTTATCATACCGACGCCGGCAACACATGCGGAACGCATGCCGTGGGTCTCCGGAAACGGCTCGATGTTGGGAAATGAACCTCCGCCTCTGGGAAGCAGAACGTTCGCAGGGGGAAGTCCCTCTGCTATTCTCCTCCTGTTGACGGGATGGTCTTTTAGGATCTCATAGCTCATGGTCACGAACTTGTTGATAACACCAGCTGTAAAAACAGCCCCGGAGCATTTGGGTTTGGATTCGAGTACCTTCGCAAGGTCGTGAGGGTCAGGGTCCGATACTTCGGGAGAAAGGTCCGGTCCTCTGAGGAGCAAAGCGGCTCGATGTTCCGTGCCCTCTTTCACAATGGCCTGCACCCCGTCTATGGTCAGACCCTGCAGGGATTTTACCAGCTCGGCGGTGTCCGGCTCCTTAATCCTTCCTGCCCTGCGGTCTATGACGTTCATATCATCGTCTACGGTGGCGAAATTGCATCTGAAGGCTATGTCGCCCTTCTTGCTTATGAGCCCGATTCCGGCGGCCTCGAAGGGCCCCCTGCCGGTGTAGACTTCGCGCGGGTTGTATCCTAGTATCGACAGGTGGGCGGTATCGCTTCCGGGCCTGACGCCGGGGGCTATGGTGTCGCATGTGCCGGACATCCCGTTCTTTGTGAACCAGTCGAAATTAGGGGTTTTCGTTGCCTGCAGAGGAGTGAGCCAATCGAGCTCCTCGTTCCCGCGGTCTCCGAGCCCGTCCATTACTATCAGCAGTATTTTCTTTTTCTGAGCGGACATGATATCACTCCAGTTTCTTGAGAAGCCATGCCATGTTCTCGCCGAGGGCCTTCATCGTCGCCACGCCTTCGGTGTCGTTCTCGTAGTCCCCCGGGGCCTTGGCAAGGCTCATGTTCCAGTAAGTGGAACCTGGAATTATCATCTCGTTGATCAGGAAAAAGTGGTTGATGCTGTCGAAAACATGTATCGCCCCGGCTCTTCTGACGGCGACGACCGCGGCCCCGACCTTTTTTCTGAGAGGGTTACCGTCTTTCGTCTTGCATGAGTAGCCGACCCTGTCAATGAGGATCTTCGCCTCTGGGCTCAGGTCGGCGTAGTATGTGGGGGAACCGATTATAACTCCATCGGAAGCTACCATCTTCTGGGAGAATGTGTTAAGCGGGTCGTCGTCCTGGACACATTTCCCGTCCAGGTTCTTTTTGCATTTTCCGCAGGCATGGCATGTATGCATGTCCACGCCTCCGACCTGCACGAACTCTGTCTCTATGTCGTTCTCCTCAAGGACGGACAATACCGACATTAACATATGCGCTGTGTTCCCGTTTCTATGTGGGCTGCAATTGAATGCTGTGACTTTCATTTGGACGTCCTGCTTTCTGCAATCGGGAGAAGTGTTTTATCTTTTAATAAATGACTCATCGGCGGGCTCGTCACGTATATGTAGGGGGATTATAATCAGTGGTTATGCCCATAGCCAAGCTGAACGGGGTCAGGTTCTCCTACTCTGTAACGGGGTCCGGAGACCCTTTGGTCCTCCTTGCAGGATTCGGCAGCAGCATGGATTTCTGGAATGATGTGATACCCGAGGCTTCCAAACGTTTCACGGTCGTCACGGTCGACAACAGGGGGTCCGGCGCTACAGAGTACAATGGTCCGTTCACCATAGACGATATGGCCGAGGATGTCGCCGAACTGCTGAAAAAACTGTCTTTTGAAAAAGCACACGTCCTCGGGTGGTCCATGGGGTCCCAGATAGCGCAGTCGATTGCTATCTTATACCCAGAACGCGTTTCCACGCTGGCGCTCGTTTCTTCATACCTCCGGAGGCCGGAGCGTTCGTCTTTCATGTTGAACGGCATGATCGAAGCTGTAAAAGAAGGGATGCCATTGAAATATCTCAGTGTTCCGCTGAAGGCCATGTGCTTCCCGGAAAGACATTTTATCGTCAAGAAAAGGACGGTCGCAGAGGATTTCGGGTACAGCGTCGACGGCCTGGCCGACCAGATAAGAGCGGTAGACCTTTATTCGACGGAAGATAACGCCCATATGATCATGGCACCGACCCTTTCGATACATGGTTCAGAAGATTACATGGTGCCGCTGGAGTTCGGCGATGCGCTGGCAGACAGGATAAGGAACTGCACTATGATAAGGTTGAGGGGAGAAGGCCATAACATCATGCCTTCCAAGTACGTGGAAAGTTACTTTTCTTTTGCGATGTCTCACGGAAGATAACCATCTGACCTGACGATCTTAGCTTCCTCTACCTTGGCGGCGATCGTATCCTTGATATTCTTCGTACACGGCCATGAATCGTCCATGTAATCGATGAGCTCCAATATGTCGGCGCTCTCGTTGACTATAGCCAGATACACGCGGCTCATAAATGTGGAAACCAGATATGGGAACTCCCTGCATACTTCCGGGCGGTCTTTCCATATGGTGCATCCTTTGTCTTCGTCCAGGAACGCGCATGGGTTCGTCTTAAGGAGCATTATCCTTCCGTCCCCGGCGACCGATGCATATCCAGACATGAATTCGCCCAGCGGGACCAGTGCGGCGGAAGATATCCTATCGACCTCCTCGGGGAGGATCGTTATCCTTTTTTGGTGGCAACATTTGCCGCACTCTTGGCATGGGAACGAGGAATGGTACCGCTCACAGATACCGTATGCAAGGTCCAGATCCTTTTTCATTATTTCAGATATTTCCGCAAGTCCCTGAAGAACGTAATGTCCCCTGTAAACAGCCATTCAAAAGCCCCTCAGATGTATGCGAACCCCAGGATGAACCCCACCATGGAGAGCAGAAGCCCGGCCGCCGCGGCGACTACCAGTATTTTCTCATTATCAGGCTTCACAATGCGGACCGCGTTGATGGCGTAACCGCCGATAAGCAGTCCGACCGCTCCGAGAGCTATTCCGGCGAAAGCCGTTAAAAATGCCAGAAATATGGATAGAACGCCGCATATCAGTACAGCGGATGCCAGCGCGTTCACGTTACGTTTCTTGGCGGCCCTGAACGGCATGTCCATGCGCCAGTCGCAATTTTCGCAGAACAATGTGTCATCCGGATTATCGGTTCCGCATTTCGGACAGATCATAAACACCGCCATTTTCTTTTCGGATTTAACCCTATCGGAACGAGAGAATTCAGAGACCCAGTCAATCGGGTTTTGTGAAATCGCATTCGGAACGGCTCCTTATGGTCCCGAAGCGGGTTCTGTCGGCAACAGTGTCAAGATTTCCTTTGGTAAAAATTGAAAATTTAGAAGCAAGCTCTTCAGGCGTCCTATAATGGTAAGATATCCCGTTCCTTACGGCTTTCCCGCCGGATGCCCGCATGTCATCAGGTGAGAACGACCTGACGAACAGCCTCCCTCCCGGACGGAGTATGCGGAAACATTCGGATGCGAACTTCCCAATGGCGTCATCGTCCAGATGCTCTGCCACGTGAACGGCATATATCCCGTCGAACGTTCCGTCCGAAAACGGCATTCCGGTGCAGTCGGAAACGATGAACCGCGCGCCGCCGCCCAGGCGTTCCTCGCATGAACTTACCGCTCCCAGGGAGGAATCCATGCCTGTGACGTTAAAACCCATTTCCATGAGCGCTGCGGACGTCTTCCCGTTCCCGCACCCCACATCCAAAACGGAGCCGCCTGCGGAAATGCCCAGGTCGGGTACCCTCGAAGTCCCCCTCCATGCCCTCGGCTGCCTACGGTACAGCTCTTCCCAAGCCTCTCTGTCCCCCTCCATGCCGGGAGTGCAACGCGCTCGCTCAATATAAATAAAGGGATTTGATAAGGAAACGAAGTGGACTACCATGTTCTGGAACTCCGAGATAGAATGTTTGCCCAAGGAAGGATTGAGGAAACTGCAGTACGGCAGCATCAAATCCCTTATATCGAAACTCTACTCTTCCAACGCATTTTACAGGCACAAGATGGATTCCGTAAATGTCAAACCGGACGATATAAGGTCTCTGTCTGACATCTCCAAGCTTCCCTTTATGACCAAACAGGAGTTCAGGGACAACTACCCGACCAAGATGTTCTCTGTTCCGAACACGGATATCGTAAGGTACCACGTCTCCTCCGGAACCACCGGAAAGCCTACGCTTGTCGGATATACCAGGAAAGATCTTGATTATTGGACCGATGCGCTCGCGCGCTCGCTCACTTCCATAGGGATCGGTGAGGACGACACGTTGCAGGTCTCATACGGATATGGGCTGTTCACAGGAGGGCTGGGACTCCATTACGGCGCCGAGAGAGTCGGAGCATCGGTGCTCCCCGCCAGTACCGGAAGCACCGAGCGCCAGCTTGAGTTGATGCAGGACCTGGAGGTCACTGCGATAGCATGTACCCCCTCGTACTTCATTCACATAATGGATGTGGCCAAGGAGATCGGGATCGATTTCCTGAGGGACACCAAATTGAGAAAGGCCATCCTCGGGGCCGAGCCTTGGAGCGAAGGGATGAGAAAACGCATCGAGGAATCTTCCGGCATCAGGGCCTACGACATTTACGGAACGTCCGAGCTGGCCGGTCCGATGTTCACCGAATGCGAGGAGCGCAACGGCATCCATATCTGCGGGGACATGGCCTACATCGAGACGGTCGACCCCGACAGCGGCGAACCTCTGGAATCCGGGGAGAAGGGGGAACTCGTCATCACCATGCTCAAGAAGGAAGCATTCCCGCTCGTAAGGTACAGGATCCGCGACCTCTCCGCGGTTTACGACGACGTATGTGCATGCGGCAGGAGCTCCCCCCGTATCGCCAGGATATCAGGAAGATCGGACGATATGCTTATCGTCCGCGGCATCAATGTATTCCCGTCCCAGATCGAGTATGCGCTCATGCAGGTCCCGCAGGTGGGCAACCAATACATGATCGTGCTCACCAGGGACGGCGCTTTGGACAACATGGTAGTACAGGTCGAGATAAACCCGGAATATTTCAGCGACAAGGTCAAAGACATGATATCCCTGCGCTCCCACATCGAGAGCGAACTTAAAAAATACCTCAATCTTGCTGTACACGTGGAGCTCAAGGCCCCTGGAGAGCTACCGAGATTCGACGGTAAGGCGTCGAGAGTGAAAGACAAGAGGTCGTTATAATGCCAGAAGAGAACGTAATCATTCAGCTTTCAATTTTTGTGAACAACGAGCCGGGACGTCTGGCGGCAATAGCCAGGACACTGAAGGAGAGCAACGTTAACATGAAGGCGTTCAACCTTGCGGAGTCCGCCGAGTTCGGGATACTGCGCGCTATCGTCGACGATCCCGAGGAGTCGTTCGAGAAGATCAGGCAGAAGGGCATCATCGTCAAAAAGACCCAGGTGATCGGAATAGTCATCAATGATGCGCCCGGTTCGCTTTTCGATGCCGCCGACGTCTGCGGCCGCGAGGGAATAAACATCGAATACGGATACGCCTACGCCGGAAAGAACCTATCTGCGTTCTTCATCCGCGTCGACGAGCCCCACAGGGCCGTAACGGCACTTAAAGAGGCAGGCATAGCCCTGGTCAAAGGAACGGATATCTGATGAGCAATCTCAACGTCGCTGTACTCGGCGCCAAGGACGTCGCAGGGGAGATCGGGAAGAAAGGCACCGCTACCGACATCACGTTCTTCGAGCTCAAGAAGGGGAACGATTCCGTCACGTTGCTGGAACCTTCGAAATATCCGGAGAAGATGTCCTCTATTTTCTATACTGTCGAGATGGCCGAATTCGCCATACTGGTGGTCGACAAGATAGATTCATTCCTCGGCGAGACGATATTGATGGCGGATTGCGTCGGAATACCCAAAGGATGGATCGTCCTCAGAAATTACATTCAACCCGAGCAGCTGAAACCGCTCATCGCCGGAACATGTATGGAAAACTATGCGTTCAGGGAGCTTGAGCCGATAACGATGAGGGACGAGCTCTTGAAGCTGGCTGCCGAGCATAACAGGAAGCCGGGAGACGGTACAGGCGGTTCCTGTCCGGTGGACAGCCATTTCAACGTCAAGGGGGTCGGGACGGTCGTTCTCGGCTCTGTCGCCGAAGGACATTTCCGCAAGCACGACAAGATGACCCTTCTACCGCTCAAGCGGGAAGTCGTCCTGAAATCCATTCAGAAGCACGATATAGATGCCGATGACGCCGTGAAAGGCGACCACGTAGGGCTGGCGCTCAGGGGCATAGAGTCCGATGAGCTCGACAGGGGATTTGTGCTGACCACCGACCGCGAGGTGACAATGACGCGCAAGTTCACCGGTAAAGTAGAAATGGTGAAGTACTGGAAGAATCCGCTAAAGGACGGGATGGTCATGCATCTGGGACATTGGATGCAGATGGTCCCCTGCGTTGTATCCGTCTCGGGAGAAGAAGTTACTTTGAACATGGAGTCCGACCTGATCTACAAGCCCGGCGACAAGGCCGTGCTGATGTATCTGGAAGGCGGCAAGCTCAGGGTCGCAGGCACTGTGGCCCTTTGATGCCGTTTCAGGCCTGGAGACCTAAAGATATAAGTCGTAGCTCAATATTCGGGGAACAACGTGCTAGTCGGTAGCACGGAGCGTGTATCGCATGGCATACTGGAACAAAGAATTGGAAACCAAGCCGAAAGAAGAACTACAGAAGATGCAGCTGGGTCTGTTGAGGAACGAGCTGCGGACAATGTATGATTCCTCCAAATTCATACACGACAAGATGAAGTCTGTCGGTCTTCTCCCCGAGGACATCGACAGTTTCGAGAGATTCAGAAAGGTCCCTTTCATGAAAAAGACGGACCTGAGAGACAACTACCCCGACAATCTGTTTGTCAAACCTTACCACGAGCTTGTGAGGCTTCACGTTTCCTCTGGTACTACGGGGAATCCCATAGTCGTAGGATACACACAGAACGACCTTGACAACTGGGCCGAATCGCTGGACAGGGGTATGACGTCTTTCGGCATGTCCAAGGACGACATCCTTCAGAACTTCCACGGATACGGTCTCTTCACCGGGGGCCTCGGAGTACATTACGCCGCGGAGAAGATGGGCGTGACCGTTCTCCCGATAAGCACCGGGAACACCGAAAGGCAGATCAAGATGATGCAGGACCTTCCGATCACGTCTTTCGCGGGAACGCCGTCATACATGTTCCATATCGCCGACATATGCGACCAGAAAGGCATCGACATAAGGAGGGATACAAAGGTCCGCTATGCCATTGCAGGCGGCGAGCCCTGGTCAGAGAGCATGAGGCAGAAACTTCAGGAAAGGACGGGGATAAAGGTCCATAACTGTTACGGTGCCAGCGAGTTCTACGGGCCTATGTTCCTCGAATGCAATGAACAGGACGGACTGCATGTCTGGGCCGATCTCGCGTATGTCGAGGTGCTCGATAGGAACGGCGATCAGTGCGCCGACGGAGAGAGAGGAGAACTCGTCGTGACCATGCTCAAGAAAGAGGCTTTCCCGCTTATCCGTTACAAGATCGGTGACATTTCCTCGCTTACGTGGGAGAAATGCGGGTGCGGACGCACACACCCGAGGCTGATGCGCATATCCGGACGTACGGACGACATGCTGATCGTCCGCGGCGTTAATGTTTTCCCGTCGCAGATCGAGGGCGTCATCGGCGAGTTCGCGTTTCTGACGCCTTTCTACAGGATAACGCTCACGAACGAGAACTTCATGGACAGCATGACGATCGATGTCGAGATAGGCGAAGATTCCCTGACCGAGGACACGGTCTCCATAGACAGGATGACCCGCTCCGTGGAGTCGCGCCTGAAGGATGTCCTGAACATCAAGGCCGTCGTCCATCTTACGCTGCCCGGTTCCCTCGAAAGGTTCGAGGGAAAGTCCTGCCACGTAAAGGACCTGCGCAGATACGATTGATCATCCCGTTATGCGGTTGACGAAGTCCTTCAGCTTCTCAGCGTAAAGAGGGCGGTTCACCTCGTCCTTGTCAGCGTACGGGACAGCGAAGGAAGACAGATATGTCATGTGATAGTATTCGCACATATCCAGCATCCCGCTCACCGCATAAGACGCAACATATTCGTCGTCGCCCATGGTCATCGCCAGAGCGACCCTCTTGCCGTCCAGGGAGTCGTACATGCAATGCAGGCGCTCCAAAAACGCTTTGGTGCATGCAGTGAACTGCCACATATAGATCGGACTGGCTATTATCAGCAGCTCGGAATCGTCGACGATACGGAATATGGGCTGCATGTCGTCTACGATGGTGCACTTGCCCTCATTGCCCTTTTTCTGACAGACGCCGCAGTTGTTGCATCCGCTGATATCCTTGTCGAAAAGGGTCACGATACTAACATCGCATCCCGCGTTTTTCAGCCCGGCGCTGAGATTCTTGACAAGTTCCGAAGTATAGCCGTTGCTCCTAGGTGTCCCGCTCAGTATGGCGACCTTCATCTTACGCCCCGGTGTCAAGAAGCAGATACATCAAGATAACTGTTTGCCATGTCAGTCGACATTCAGGACTTTTCCCTCCCTCGATACCGTGTATACCTTCATGGGAATGTTCTTGCCGCTTATCTTAAGCGCTTCCCTTGCCGCGCGGGTCATGCCGCCGCAACAGGGGACCTCCATCCTCACCAAAGTCACAGAACGGATATCGTTGCTTCTGAATATCTCGGAGAGCTTCTCGCTGTAATCGACGGAATCCAGCTTGGGGCATCCGACGATCGTGATATGCCCTTTGATGAACTTCTCATGGAACTCCTTAACGGCGAATGCAGTGCAGTCGGCCGCTATCAGGAGATCTCTCCCATCGAACCAGGGAGCCTTCACCGGGACGAGCTTGATCTGTATCGGCCACTGGGACAGTTCCCCTTCGGCCATGGAGTTGTCGCCGATGGAGATCGGGGCAGGCGCATCCAAACAGTTGCACGGGACGTTTTGTATTCCAGGGTTCTCGACGAAGGCCGGAGCGTCCCTCACTTCGAAGGATATCGCGTCCCGGGGGCACGCGGGCAGACAGTTCCCAAGGCCGTCGCAGCAGTCTTCGCGTACAAGCTTGGCTTTACCGTCTACGAGCGCCAATGCCCCCTCTTGGCATGCACCGATGCATAGTCCGCAACCATCGCACCTTTCCTCGTTGATCTTGATCATCTGCCTCTTCATGCGGATTGATCGACGGCACAGTATACATATCGCGAGTATCCGTTAGGAAACCTCAGAGAAAGTGCGGGGGATGGGATTCGAACCCATGAACCGCTAAGGACAGGATCCTA